>Ga0075467_10000107_pt1 | contig 57271 bp, 41 predicted proteins | sample DEB08_DNA_9_FD_75067 | JGI IMG/M metagenome (GOLD analysis project Ga0075467, IMG submission 75067) | Aqueous microbial communities from the Delaware River and Bay under freshwater to marine salinity gradient to study organic matter... | ecosystem: Environmental > Aquatic > Marine > Coastal ... | reverse complement strand
TCACGAAGACCTTTGCCGGGGAGGCAGTGCCATCATTTCACCACTTGGCGAAATCATCGCCGGTCCGCTCTGGGATGCCGAAGGGGTACTGACGGCCGATCTGTCGCTGGATGAGGTCGTGAAAAGCCGCCTGGATTTTGCGCCCGCCGGCCATTACCACCGGCCGGATTTGTTCGAATTCAGGGTTAAGACTTAACGGATGACGTTTAATGATTCAGTGCAGGTGGAATAATTTGACCGACTCTTACACCTTTTCGCCTTTCATCGCTTGCGCAATGTTTTTCTCCAACGCATCCTGGGCCAGCGGGCGGGCGTATTCGTTCAACGTTTCCATGGCCTTGTTGATCGCGTCCTTGTCGGTGGCTGCTGTTGCTTGTCGCAATTCTTCCGCCAGCCGACTGATTTCTGCGCTTGCTGCGGCCGCTAGCCATGACTTGTTCTGCACCAGGAATTTGGTGGTAGCCAGTAAAATATTATTGGCCTCATTACGGGCTTCCAGCAGTGCCCGGGTGGCCATGTCCGACTGGGCGTTTTGTATGGAGTCGATCAACATTCTGGCCATATCTTCTTCACTGATACCATATTGCGAACGAATCTCAATCTCGGTGGCTACGTTTGAGCGCAACTCTGTTGCTTTAACCTTCAGGATACCGTCGGCATCCAGGTAAAAGTGGATTTCTATTTTGGGTAATCCCGCCGGCATGGGGGGGATACCACGCAGGACGAATTCGCCTAATTTGCGGTTGTGTTCCACGAGGTCGCGCTCCCCCTGGTAGACGGCAATTTTTAGGTTGGTCTGGCCGTCGACGGAGGTGGTATACTGCCGGCCTACCTTGGCGGGTACTTTGCTGTTGCGGGGGACGATCACGTCCATCAACCCACCCACGGTTTCAATACCCAGTGACAACGGCGTAATGTCCAACAACAAAATATCTTGTTGGTTACCTGCCAGGATATCCGCCTGAATAGCGGCGCCCAGCGCTACCACTTCGTCCGGGTTGAGCTGGGCGTTTACTTCCCGGCCAAAACATTTTGCTACGCGCTGCTTCACCAGGGGCATGCGGGTAGATCCACCTACCATCACTACGTGGTCAACAGCGGAGGTTGCCAGACCCGCGTCGGCCAACGCCTGGTTACAGGCTACAATGGTACGATCGACCAGGGGCGTAACCAACGTTTCGAACTGCTCCCGGCTGAGGGTGATCTGCCAATCATCCAGGCTTCCGGTGTAATGGTCGGCCGTGCTGAGGGCTTTCTTGGCGCGCTCGGCTTCCAGGCGGATGGTCTGACCCAAATGTTTGTCTTTCTGGATCCGGCTGGCTGGAATGTCATTTACCGCCAACCAGTGATCGATGATCGCCCGGTCAAAATCGTCACCGCCCAGAAAAGTATCACCATTGGTAGACAATACTTCGAAAATGCCATTTTCTATCGAAAGAATCGAGATGTCGAAAGTGCCACCGCCCAGGTCATAGACGGCAATTTTTTGTCCTTCGGCTTCCTGGTCCAGGCCAATACCGTAGGCCAGGCTGGCCGCCGTGGGTTCGTTGACAATGCGCAACACATCCAATCCGGCCAGTTTGCCCGCGTCGCGCGTAGCCTGGCGTTGGGCATCATTGAAGTACGCAGGTACGGTGATGACGGCCTTGGAGACCGGGGCCTGAAGGACTCCTTCGATGCGACGCTTCAATTCTTTGAGAATCTCTGCGGAGAGTTCAATCGGGGTGAAGAAGCGATCGGCAACCCGGATTTTTACCAGGCTTTCGGTGTCTTCGTCGATTATTTTATAACCAAAATATTGTTCAAAATTAGAAATGTCACCAAAGGACTTACCCATTAGCCGCTTCACCGAATAGATGGTATGAGCAGGATCGGTGATCAACTTTTCTTTAGCAGCATCACCGACCAGGACTTCCTGATCCGCGTTGAAGTGTACCACAGAGGGCACCAGGGTGCTTTTTCCGGCTGCATCTTTCACGGCTACGGCTTGCCCGTTGACCATGTAGGCCACCAGGCTGTTGGTGGTGCCCAGGTCAATACCCACAATCACGTCGCGTTCGTCTTTCAGTTTACCTGCCTTCAGGTCTATCGATAATTTTGCCATGTCCTAATTTTGTCTGTTGCAAAGGTAACAGCATAATGCGGGGAAAGTTAGGCCTACCTGCCAGATTCTTATTGCTCGGAAAGATTTTGCCCTTAAAACGAGTAGCTACAGGACGTGCGAATTATTTACCGTGAAATTTGCTATTCACTAAACTAAGGTAGAAAAATACCATTTAATTGCGGTTATTACTTCCTTTAACCGAGGCTGCTCAGGCAACTGTTCAATTTGGTGTTTCCTATGAAAAAGACTGTTGATGAAAAAAAAGTGTCTGCTGTTGAAGTCGATTTCGCCAACGTAGCAGCGCACCGGCCCACCTTGTTGTTTATCATTCTCGGGGGCTTTTTTGTAACCAATGCGCTGGTAGCCGAATTTATTGGGGTAAAGATATTTGCCCTCGAGGATACGTTTGGTTGGCCACCCTTCAATTTCAATCTCTTTGGTCAGGTGGGCGCGTTGCAGTTCTCGGCTGGGGTACTCCTCTGGCCGGTAGTCTTTGTGATGACCGACATCATCAATGAGTACTACGGCAAACGCGGTATCCGCCTATTGAGTTTGCTCACCATGGGGCTGATCAGCTACGCCTTCATCATGATCTATGCGGCCATTTCCCTGGCGCCGGCAGATTGGTGGCAAACCCAGTACCAGGCCAACGGCGTACCCAGTATGCAGGCGGCTTTTCGTGCGGTCTTTGGGCAGGGCATGCTCATGATCGTAGCTTCGCTGTCGGCCTTTTTGCTGTCGCAGCTAACGGATGTGGTCAGTTTTCACCGGATCAAGGAAGTTACCGGTGAAAAGATGATCTGGTTACGTGCTGCAGGATCTACCGTCATTTCCCAACTGGTGGATACTTTCGTCGTTTTGATTATTGCCTTCAAATGGGGCCCAGAGATCACGGGGCAATCTACGCCCTGGTCGTGGGGGCAATTGTTAGCCGTTGCTACGGTGCAGTACACGTATAAATTTACCATGGCCATTGTGCTTACGCCGGTCATTTACTGGGTTCATGCTGGCATTGAACGATTCATCGGACCAGACTTGTCCGCGCGCATGAAATTGGCAGCCACCACCTGGAATTAACCAATTTTGCATCATTTTCCCCCTGATGTACTGCAACCTTGCCGCCAAACGTTGGTTCTCTTAATGAAGAAGGTCTAATTTTGACTTATCTTTAACACCAAATATATTAGCTAACCAAGTTACTTGATGATGAACAAAATCCTCCAATTGGGGTTAACCCTAGCCCTGTTTTTTACGCTTTCTTTTAGTGCGGTCGTGACTGCACAAAACAAAACCTTACCACCTGGCATCCAAAAATTGGCCTCGGTAGAAGGAATTACAGAATATGTCATTGAGGCCAACGGCCTGCATATTTTACTGTTTCCCGACCAGTCTAAGCCAACCGTAACGGTCAACGTAACCTACCTAGTAGGTTCCCGCCACGAAGCTTACGGCGAGACGGGTATGGCCCACCTGCTGGAACACCTGGTGTTCAAGGGTACGCCCAACCACCCGGATATTCCCAAAGAACTCAATGAGCACGGTGCCCGCTTCAACGGTACCACCTGGTACGACCGGACCAATTACTTTGAAACCGTCAGTTCTTCTGACGAAAACCTCCGTTGGGCACTGGAAATGGAAGCCGACCGCATGGTCAATTCCTACATTTCCGGTGATGACCTCAAGAGCGAAATGACGGTGGTGCGCAATGAATTCGAGATGGGCGAAAACAGCCCCAGTAGGGTGTTGATGGAGCGGGTCTTGTCTACGGCCTACCTCTGGCACAACTATGGCAAATCAACCATCGGTGCGCGCGCCGACCTCGAGAACGTTCCGATCGACCGTTTGCAGGGGTTTTACCGCAAATACTACCAGCCTGACAATTCCTTTTTGATCATTGCGGGCAAGTTTGACCCCATGACTGCCCTGGGTATGATCAACGAAACCTTCGCTAAGATTCCTAAGCCGGAGCGGAAACTCATTCCTACCTATACGCGGGAACCTATTCAGGACGGTGAACGCTATGCCGACCTCAAAAGAGTGGGTGATGTGCAGGTTATCAGTTCCGCTTACCACATTGCGCCGGGTAGCCACCAGGATTATCCGGCCATTGATGTCTTGACGGAAGTACTCACCAGCGAACCCAGTGGCCGTTTGTACGAGTCGCTCGTAGGTTCCGGTAAGGCTTCTTCTCAGTTTGGCTGGGCGGCCGGACTGGCAGAACCCGGTTTTGTGTACTTCAGTGCCGATGTCCTCAAAGACAAAGACCTGGCTGAGGCCGAGGAGGCTATGTTGTCAACGCTGGATGCCGTCAAAGATAATCCACCCACCGCGGAGGAAGTAGAGCGCGCCAAAAATCGCTTACTCAAGGATTTCAATTTGCAGAGCCGCGAAAGTGACCGGGTTGGTCGCCTGATCAGCGAGTTCATCGCCCAGGGCGACTGGCGGTTGGGCTTCATCTACCGCGATCGCCTCGAGCAGGTGACATCCGAACAAGTGGCCGCCGTAGCTAAGCGGTATTTTCTGCCCAGCAACCGCACCGTTGGTCGCTTCCTGCCCACCGAAAGTCCCGAGCGGGCGGACATCCCCGACGTGCCCAACATCAGCGCCATGGTCGATGGTTATGCCGGACGGGAGTTGGTCGCTGAAGGAGAAGCCTTCGATCCTTCCTACGACAATATTGACCTTCGCACCAAGCAAGAAAAGTTCAAGGGTGGGATGGAATATGCCTTCCTCGCGAAGGAAAGTCGTGCCGATGCCGTTGTTGCGCGGTTGTCCCTGCGTTTTGGGGATCCACGTAGCCTCAAAGGACAACAAATGGCTGCTGCTTTTGCTGGCATGATGCTCGATAAAGGTACCACCAGCATGACCCGCCAGCAAATTGAAGATAAACTGGACGAACTCAAGGCCTCTATCCGGGTCGGTGGTGATGCCGAAGGCGCCTTTGCCCTCATCGAAACCGATCGGGAAAAGTTGCCCGAAGTAATTGACCTGGTGGGTGAAATGATGCGCTCCGCTAATTTTCCCGCCGACGAGTTTGAAAAGCTCAAGCAGGAGCAACTGGCTTCGCTGGAAGAAAATCGCTCCGAGCCCCAGGCTATTGCCATGACGGAACTGGGCCGCCGGATGAACAACTACAGCCCTACGGATCCTCGCTATACCATGAATTTTGACGAGGAAGTAGCCGCGGTCAACGCCCTCACCCTGGACGACGTTAAGGCTTTTCATGCCAATTTCTTCGGTGCTTCCGACGCGACTATTGCGGTGGTAGGGGATTTCGATGAAGCGGAAATTACGGCTAAACTGGAAAGCAATTTTGCCCAGTGGAAAAGCCCCACCCGCTACGAACGCCTGGAAGAGGTTTTTTTCCAGCCCGAAAAGCAGGACGTTGAATTTGAAACACCCGACAAAGCCAATGCCTGGTTCCTGGCCGGACAGAAAATGAAGTTAAGTACCAACAGTCCGGATTATCCGGCGGTGTTGATCGGCAATTACATGCTCGGCGGCGGTGCCCTGAAATCACGTCTGGCTGACCGGATTCGTCAACAGGATGGACTGAGCTACGGCGTCGGCTCTTTCTTCAACGCCGAAGACCAGGACGAATCTGCCATGTTAGGTGGGTACGCTTTCTTCGCACCCGAAAATGTGGCGGCCGTAGAGAAAGCCTTCTTCGAAGAGATTGCCAAAGTACTGGCGGATGGTTTTACCGACGAGGAATTGGTGGCCGCTAAGAGTGGTTGGAGCCAAAGCCAGGGCGTAGCCCGGGCCCAGGATCGTTCGCTGGCAGGTCAGTTGAATACCAATCTCTACCTGGATCGTGATATGGCCTGGAATAAAGACATGGAGGCGCGCGTAATGGCCCTGACGGTAAAAGAAGTGAATGCCGCCATGAAAAAATACCTCGACCCCAACAAAATGGTTGTGATCAAGGCTGGTGACTTTGCCAAGAATAAGGTAGATAAGCCATAAGGTCGTATTGCCGGAAGGCTGGATGATGGAAAACAAACAGCCCGCAGATTCGTAAATCTGCGGGCTGTTTGTTTTCGTAAGCGGTGACAGTTGTTGTTATGAGCACTCATCTCGCCCGCCAATCCAATTGGCCGCTCTTAATCCCATAGGATACTGCGACCTCTTTTGAGGTACTGCCGGATATTGAGCCAAAATGCGGCAAACAAATAGACAACAATCGGTGAGCCAAACGTCAGAAAGGACAAATAAATGAAGTAAACACGTACCCTGCTACTCGCTAAGCCCATTTTTTCGCCCAGGTAGCTGCAAACCCCAAAGGCAGATCGCTCTAATAGTTGTCTTACTGTTTCCATAACTGCGTTGCTTAGCTAAAGATAAGGGTTTTAACAGTATTTATTGATTTTTGATCACCAGAATATTGGTTTTTCACCAGTAGCTGGCCTAATTCGGGAATTCAGCATACCCATCGGTCTGCTGCTGCGGAACCAAGACCATTGCCGGGGATTCCTGCCGGGGTGAGGCCAATCCCGGCGAATTGTTCTCTTCTTTGAGCATTAAATGGGCACCATAAAATCCTATAATAAGCAGTAAAACGAGAAATAGTGCTTCCAGAGAAATTGTAAAATTTTTCATAGTGTAATAGTTGTTTAGGCATGGCAATGCCTGGCTGCTGGAGGGCAGCAGCAACGGATTAGAATAAATAGTGTTCCATACCCAGCGGTGGTAAAGCCGTTGAGTGGCATTAAAGGATCATAAACCCGTAAGGGCTTACACCAGATGCCTGGTTGTAGTCAGTGGTTTTGATAGCCTTATAAAACAGATGGAAATGTGAACCAGCGATAGCCTTAAGTGGCGATCAGCTTGTACCCTCAGGTGAAGGTGGTGGTCCGAAAGGGACAGGGAAAGTTGTAAACTTTTTCATAGTGTTTCAGTGATAGGGCCCCGTTTAGAAGCCGTGTGATCAAAAGTAGTTTCAATGTGCAGAACAAATATGGTAAAAAAAATTAATATTAAATAATTCACCATTTGATTTATCGCCCTGCGCTTACGTATAGGTATAATTCAAAATGTGTGCCAAACTCGTATTCTGGTGTTAGTTTATAATGAAAAATAATAAATTAATAAAAATTATAATACAAAAAAGGGAGAACGGTAGCTTCCGGCAAGGGAGTGGTTGGTGCTCAGAAAGGCTGTTTAGGTTGTTTTCGAGGGCGTAGGCCGTTTTTTTTTAAAAAAAAAACAACCGGCGATCAATATTTTTTGCGCTAAACCTGCTTCCCGTTGATTTTCAGGCTTGTTTTAGGTAACCCACCATCAGGTCGGCGCAACGCTGTGCGGCCCCCCCATCGCCGAGAATATCCCGGAGTTGTGCGTAGCCTGCTTTGATGGTGGCCTGTTGGTTGGAGGTCATCAGCTGTGCCAAATCGCGCTGCAGCCGTTCCACCTTAAAATCGTTCTGGATGAGCTCCAATACGAGCGGTTGATCCATAACGAGGTTAACCAGGGAGATGTATTTTACGTTGATCACCCGCCGGGCAATGGCATAGGAGAGGGGATTGCCACGGTAACAAACGAGCTGGGGGCAATCGAGCAAAGCAGTTTCCAGGGTCGCCGTACCGGACGTTACCAGAGCGGCGTGCGCGTTTTGCAGCAGGGCATAAGTTTGCCCTTCTACCAGTTGTACATTAGCGGGCTGGCCGTACTGGGCAAAAAGCTGGTGGTAATAGCTCGTTTCCTGAGCGGGTGCACCGGCTACCACGAATTGCCAATCCGGAAAGTACCGGGCTGTGGCCAGCATCACCGCCAACATGCGGTTGATCTCTTGTTTACGGCTGCCGGGCAACAAGGCCACGAGTGGCTGATCGGTCAGTTGGTTTTGGGCGCGAAAACCGGTAGCCACTGGTTGGTCCTTGATGACGTCCAGCAGCGGGTGGCCCACGTAATCGACCTGCACATCATACTGTTGATAAAAAGCCTCCTCGAAGGGTAAGATGACGAACATGCGGTCTACATGGGCCTTGATCTGGTGTACCCGGCTGCTGTGCCAGGCCCAGATCTGGGGCGAGATGTAGTAAAACACTTTGATCCCCTGCTGTTTGGCCCACTTGGCCATCCGCAGATTGAAACCGGGATAATCCACAAGGACGAGCACGTCGGGCGCGTAGGCGAGGATGTCGGCCTTGCAAGCTTTGAAATTGCCCAGAATGGTTCGCAAATTCATCACCACTTCGGCAAAACCCATAAAGGCCAGCTCGCGGTAGTGCTTGCGCAATTCTCTCCCCACGGCCGCCATCAGGTCGCCGCCCCAAAAGCGGAATGCTGCCCGTTCGTCGGCCCGCTGCAGGGCTTTCATGAGGTAAGACCCGTGCAGGTCGCCGGAAGCTTCGCCGGCCACAAGGTAGTACTTCATGAAGTTAACAACTGGCGGCCAAAGAAAAAGAGCCAGATACCCCCGTAGATAAAGGTGGCAATGATTAAACCCCGCATCGACTGGTCGGCCCGCTGTCGGCGAAAGATATTGATCGGGATCATATTCAGCGCCAACGCCAGGAGGGCTACGGTCCGCGTTCGGAAATCAAAGTTAAGATCCGTGGCGGCCAGTGTCTGGTTCTCTCCCAACATTTCCAGGAGCATCAATAACAGGGCATACCCTACAAATGGAACCACTAGCCCTACGGCCAGGCCGATCCAAAGTTTATCATTTTTAGTTTGCATAGCTTTTGTTTAGTCGCCGACAACCGTTTTTCCCTCCAGTTGCTGTAAGGTGCCGTTGTGCAAGGCTTTATAGTTGGTCAGATCATGGTGTGAAGGTACAACCGAAATATAGCCAGCTTCCAGTGCGGCCACATCCGTGTCGGTGCCCGGATCGTCGTTGATGAAGCGGCCGGTGAGCCAGTAGTATTTGCGGCCCCGTGGATCTTTGGCCTCTGCGTAATCTTCGACCCAGCGGGCATCGGCTTGCCGGCATATTTTGATCCCCTTGATCTCGTCAGCAGGCAGATGAGGGATATTGACGTTCAACAGGCTGCCAGCTTCCATGCCTTTGGTGAGTACGTGCTGCATGATGGCCTTGATTTGTTTGCGGGCCACGCTGAAGTCCGCTTCGTAGCGGTAGTCCAGAAAAGAAAAACCGATGGAAGGAATAGACTCCAGCGAGGCTTCCATGGCCGCGGACAGGGTACCGCTGTAGAGGATGTTGATGGCGGCGTTGCTCCCGTGGTTGATACCAGACACACACAGGTCGATCTGCCGGTCTTTGCAAATTACATTTTTCGCCAGCTTTACGCAATCGACAGGGGTCCCCGAGCATTCGTAGGCTTCCAAAGTGGGGAAAGCTTGGGTTTTGTGCAAGCGCAGCGGGCTATCCAGCGTAATAGCGTGGCCCATTCCGGATTGCGGACTGTCGGGCGCGACACTAACGACGTCGCCTAACTCCTGCGCAATCTCTACGAGCGCTTTGATGCCAGGCGCCGTGATGCCGTCATCATTGGTGATCAATATTAATGGTTTAGACATAACTGTTTTCCTTAGTTGGGGAGTGTCGCGCAAATATATGCCATTCCTGACAATGTTTTTACGTACAAACTAAACCAGCCAGGGCTGCTTATGTTGTATCCTTGCATTCAAATAAAGATTATGGCTCATTTTGGAAAAACCGGCGTTCTTTTGGTCAACCTGGGTACGCCCGACGAACCCACCCGGGGGGCGGTGTACCGCTACCTTAAACAATTCCTGCTCGGCCGCCGGGTAATCGACTACCCCTGGATCGCCCGCAACCTTCTGGTACGCGGTCTCATTGCGCCGCTGCGCTCGGGTAAATCGGCGAAAATGTACCAATTGTTGTGGACCGACAAGGGATCCCCCCTCAAATACTACGGCGAGCTGGTAGCTGCCGGCGTACAGGAGCGTCTCGGCGACGACTACGTGGTGGAGCTGGCCATGCGCTACCAAAACCCCTCGATCGCTTCGGCACTGGATACCTTATTGAAGCAGCAGGTGAGCGAGATCATCGTTTTTCCGCTGTTCCCCCAGTACGCAGGCGCTACCACAGGATCCATCCACGAGGAAGTGATGCGGCTTCTGGTGAAAAGAGAGGCTATCCCCAACGTCAAAATGGTGAATTCTTACTACGACGAACCCGCGATGATCAAAATCTTCGCCGACAATGCCCGCAAATTCGACCTCAAAAAATACGACCACATTCTCTTCAGCTTCCATGGCTTACCCCAGCGCCAGCTGCGCAAAGCCGACGATTGCAACCACTGCCTGAAGGTAGAAGGTTGTTGCAACTCCATCAGCATTGTCAACCAGTTCTGTTACTCGGCCCAGTGCCACGCCACCACCCGCGCCATTGCCACGGAACTCGGCCTGACCCCCGATCAGTTCACCACCACCTTCCAGAGCCGCCTGGGCCCCGATGCCTGGGCCCAGCCCTATACCAGCACCGTGCTGGAAGAACAAGCCCATAAGGGTGCCAAAAACATCCTCGTCTTTAGCCCCGCTTTCGTGGCCGATTGCCTGGAGACCGTCGTGGAGATCAGCGACGAATACCAGGAAGAATTTGAAGAGATGGGCGGTGAGAAAGTCGACCTCGTCCCCAGCCTCAACGATGATCCCCGCTGGATGGATGCCGTTGCCGATCTGGTGCGGGCGGTTTAGGCAGTCGCCCGAAATTTATTTCGGGCGTTGATTCAACCTACCCCTGCAGCTCCACCACCAGGTCATCCTGCTCCACCAAAGTTTTTTCTTTCAAATGTAGCTTTTTCACCACCCCCGCTACGGGTGAAGTAATGGTGCTTTCCATCTACATGGCTTCAATGATAAAGAGTGGCGTGTCTACCTTGATCTCTTCGCCTTCTTCCACCAGTATTTTGCTGAGGTTGCCTTGTAGGGGGGCGCCAATTTCCTGGGTTCCGCTGGCTTTGCGGTGGGCCATCTTATCGACTTTGAGCTTGCGGTCGCGCAACTGTACCGAGCGGGTCTGCCCGTTGAGGGTGAAGAACGCCAGGCGGTTGCCCATTTCGTCGGCTTCCGTGATGTTGAGGTATTTGATGAGAATGCCCTTGCCCGGACCAATGGTGACCATGATTTCTTCGTTGGGCTTCAGCCCGAAGAAAAGGCCGGACTCGGCAGGTGGCTCACTTCGCCAAAATCTTCGCGAAAAGCGTGGTACTCCTCGTATACTTTGGGGTAAAGGAGATAACTAAGTAAGTCTTTGATTCCCAGCTTATCGCCATAGGTATTGCGGAAAGCTACCAGTTCCTGGTCGAAATCCACCGGCTCCAGGTGGGCATTGGGTCGGTCAGTGAAAGGTTTTTCGCCCTTCAGCACCAGCTGCTGAATCTCGGGAGGGAAACCGCCGGCAATTTGACCCAGTTCGCCCCGCATCAATGCTTTTACACTGTCGGGGAAAGCCAGGGTAGCTCCTTTGGCCAGTACATCCGCTTTGGTCAGGCCGTTGCTGGTCATAAACATGGCCATATCGCCCACCACTTTGGAAGAAGGGGTTACTTTGATGAGCCCGCCGAAGAGGTCATTGGCGGCCTGGTAGTTGGCTTTGATGGTTTCAAACTGTTCTTCCAGCCCGAGTCCGCGAGCCTGGGGGCGTAGGTTGGAGTAGTGACCACCGGGAATTTCGTGTTCGTACACGCTGGCCGTGCCGGCCCGCAGTTCCGTTTCGAAGGGGTAGTAGTAGGTGCGCACGGTCTCCCAGTAGTTGCTAAAACTGTTGAGTGAGTGCAGATTCATCTTGTTTTCCCGTTCGTGCCCCTGCATCATGGCTACGATCGAATTGAAGTTGGGCTGCGAAGTGAGACCCGACAGCGCTCCCATGGCTACGTCCACCACGTCCACCCCGGCTTCGATGGCCCGCAGGTAGGTAGCCGCCTGGATGCTGCTGGTGTCGTGGGTATGCAAATGGATGGGCGTCGACACGGTTTCTTTCAGCCGACTTACCAGGATTTCAGCAGCCAGCGGTTTCAACAAGCCGGCCATGTCCTTGATGGCAATAATATGGGCGCCGGCATCTTCCAGCCGTTTGGCCATATCCAGGTAGTAATCGAGGGTGAACTTCGTCTTGGTGGGGGCGGTAATGTCGCCCGAATAACAGAGGCAGGCTTCGGCCAGGCTGTTGGTGTTGTTGCGCACGGTGCTGATGCTGGTCGTCATGTTCTCCACCCAGTTGAGGGAGTCGAAAATGCGAAATATATCGATGCCTGTTTCTGCCGCTTCTTCGATGAAGCGGATGACCAGGTTGTCGGGGTAGGCCTTGTAGCCTACGGCGTTCGACCCCCGCAGCAGCATCTGCAGCAGGGTATTGGGCATGGCTTTGCGCAATTTGGCCAGGCGCTGCCAGGGATCTTCTTTGAGGAAGCGCATGGCTACGACGAAGGTGGCTCCTCCCCAAACTTCCATACTGAACACGTCAGCTCCGTGGTGCTGGGCAAAGCTTTCGGCCGCGCGCAGCATATCATAGGTACGCATGCGGGTAGCCAGCAGGCTCTGGTGGCCGTCGCGCAGCGTGGTGTCGGTGTACTGGACGGTTTTTTCCTGCTTGAGCCATTCCACAAAACCTTCGCGGCCCAGGGCGGTAAGTTTGTCTTTGGTGCCAGTGGGGAAGCCCTGGTCTTCGTCGAAAGCAGGAACCTGGGCAGCTAGGAAGGTCTTGGTGTGGTCGACGGATTTTACGTCGGGGTTGTCGTTCACATTCACTTCGGCCAGGTAGTGGAGGAGCTTGGTGCCGCGGTCGCGCCAGTTGGGTGGGGCCAGCAGTTCGGGATGATCATTGATGAAGTTGACCGTCGCTTCGCCTTTCTGGAAGGTTGGATCCTGGAGCAGGTTGAGCAGGAAGTCGATGTTGGTCTTCACACCCCGGATGCGGAATTCCCGCAGGGCGCGGTGCAGGCGTTCGCTGGCGCCTTCGAGGGTGCGTCCCCAGGCCGTTACCTTTACGAGCATGGAGTCGAAGTAGGGGCTGATTTTGGCGCCGGGGAAGGCGCTGCCGGCGTCGAGGCGAATCCCCATGCCCGCCGCGGAGCGGTAGGCGATGAGGGTGCCGTAGTCGGGCTTAAAACCAGCCTGTGGGTCTTCGGTGGTTACCCGGCACTGGATGGCGTAACCGTGGAGTTTTACGTCTTCCTGGCTGCGGATGAAGATGGTGCTGTGGTCCAGGGGATAGCCCATGGTGACGAGAATCTGCGAGCGCACCAGGTCAATGCCCGTCACTTCTTCCGTGATGGTGTGTTCCACCTGGATGCGGGGGTTCACTTCGATGAAGAAGACATTTTCGGCTTTGTCTACCAGGAACTCTACGGTACCGGCGCAACTGTAGTCCACGGCGCGCGCCAGTTGGGTAGCGTAGGCGTAGAGCTTGTCTTTGGTGCTTTGCTGGAGGGTAATGCTGGGCGCGATCTCCACGACTTTTTGGAAGCGCCGTTGCACCGAGCAATCGCGTTCGTAGAGGTGGACGATGTTGCCGTACTGGTCGCCCAGAATTTGGACTTCAATGTGTTTGGGGTTTTCGATGAACCGCTCCAGAAAAACCGTATCATCGCCGAAAGCCGTGCGGGCTTCGCCTTGTGCTTCCTGTAATTCGTGGGGCAATTCCGCTTCGGAGCGCACAACCCGCATACCGCGTCCACCACCGCCAGCCGCAGCCTTGATGATGACGGGGTAACCAATGCGTTTGGCTTCCTGGATGGCAATGGCGGCACTGGTGAGCGGTTCCTGCGAATCTTCGATCAGCGGCACGCCTACTTTGCGGGCCAGCACCTTGGCGGCTACCTTGTCACCGAGCCGTTCCATTACTTCGGGCGCCGGCCCTACGAAAGCAATGCCTTCTTCGCGACAGCGCCGGGCAAACTGAACATTCTCGCTGAGGAAACCATAGCCCGGATGGATGGCATCGGCCTGGTGTTTTTTGGCAATTTTTATAATGGCTTCAATGTCGAGATACGGCTTCAGGGGCTCGTCGTCAGGGCCTACCTGGTAGGCCTCGTCGGCTTTGTAGCGGTGCAGGCTGTAGCGGTCTTCGTAGGTATAAATGGCGACGGTTCGCAACTTCAGTTCCGAGGCTGCGCGCATGACGCGGATGGCTATTTCCCCCCGGTTGGCGATGAGTATTTTTTTGAAGCGGGTAACATTATAGGACATGTGTGGTAATTTTTCGGGGTAGATTGAGAGGTAACACCTAAAAGGTACAAAGGTGGCCAATTGAAGGATAACCAATAGGAAAGATCGTAAAAGTCTAAAGATAAATACCACGCCAGCCCTGACCAAGCCGGAAAATTGATTTTTTACGAAATGTATCTATTAATTTCCCTGCCCGTAGCGCCAACCTTCCATTTTTCCTTCCAGGTAATCCACGCGTTGTACGTCGCCGAGGCGAAAACGGACGGGTATTTTGGCTGCTTTTTCCATTTTTACTTCCAACCGGCAAAAGAAAGCGAGGTCGGCGGTGCAGTAAGCCAGGGGCTGTTGCCGGGGAGTTGCGCTGCTGGTAATGGACGACAAACTGAGGTACGCGGGTGGCTGGATGGCCGCCTCCGGGGCAGTGGCGAAGGCCAGTGCGGGCCGGTTGAAAACAGGCAGATCAGTGGACTTGGCAGTGCGCAGCAGCAGACAGTCGGCCGGCAGTGGGGTAGGGGAAGCCTGCCCCGTCAGGGCGAGGGGCAGACCACCCAGCAGCAGCAGCAGCCAAAGCCCGATGACCAGTCGGCAAGACTTGCCCGTGAGCTTAAAATTTTTAAGCGGAAGGTTGTTCCCGCACTTTCTTGGTTCCAGCATAAATATCATAACGTTGAAACTTACACTCGAGTTGGCCGTTGAGTAGGCTGATCTTGCGCGATGCCCGCAAGCCGACACTTTTCAAGGCCTCCATATTGCCCGAAAACAGCCAGGCCTGGTAGTCCAGGAAGTCTGTTTTCAGCTTGTCGCCAATCTCTTTGTACAGCATGCCCAGGTTGTCGTCCTCCACGCGCAACCCGTAGGGCGGGTTACTGATGACCATGCCGGGGCCTGCTGGTGGCTGATAGTTTTGGAAGCTCATCCGCTGGATGAATATGACTTCTTCGAGATGGGCCGCTGCGATGTTGTTTTCCGCTATCCGGAAGGCTTTGAAGTCCTTGTCCAACCCGACGATGGGTATCAGGTAGGGCTGTTGGACGGCTTTGGCTTCCTGCTTGATTTGCTGCCACAATTCGCGATCGAAATCGGGCCAGTTTTCAAAACAGAAATTCCGGTTCATACTCGGTGGCTGGTTGGTTGCCATTAGGCCAGCCTCAATGAGGATGGTTCCCGAGCCACACATCATATCCACGAGGGGCTGCCCAGGCTGCCAGCCGGAAAGCTTGACCAGGCCAGCGGCCAGCACTTCGTTCAGTGGGGCCGGACCTCCTTCGGTGCGGTAACCCCGGCGGTGTAGGCCGTCGCCGGAACTGTCCAGCAGCAGGGTAGCCCGGTCCAAACTGTCGATGTGCAGGTGGATGCGGATATCCGCTTCGCGGGTATCGATGTCGGGGCGTTTGCCGCGGTTGTGGTCGCGAAACCAGTCGACAATGGCATCCTTGGTGCGCAGGGCCAGAAAGTGACTGTGGGTAAGGTGCACGGATTGCGTGACGACGTCCACGGCGAAAGTCTGGTCGATGTGGATATACCTCGACCAGTCGATTTCGCGCAAGAAATTGTAGAGTTCTTTTTCGGTAGGCGCGGCGAACGTCTCCACCGGGATCAGGATGCGCAGGCCGGTACGCAACCACAGGTTGGCACGGTACAACAGGCTCAAATCGCCCTCGCACCGCACCGCCCGCTTCAGCAGAACGACTTCCGTAGCGCCTAATGTCCGCAGTTCTTCTGCCAGGACTTCTTCCAGACCCGCAAGGGTTTTTACTAACATCTCCATTTTGCAAAGGTGCGGAGAATTTAGGCAATGCCGATGGTGGCGGTGGGAAAAGTTTTTGTTTTAGAAAGGATTGGTTCGCGTGACGGATTTCCTTGGCGGCCTTTTGTGACAAAAGGTGGCCTTTGGCCTCCGAGGTTTACCTCCTGAAAAAGAAAGAAAAGTTGCCTCGAAAATACCCTTAACCAGGATTAACCTCAGACGCTGTTGGGCCAGCGGTACAAGACGTGCCCAAAGCCGCCGGTGGGGACGGCTATCAATTCCTGGCCAGTATTTAAGCTAACGGTTTTTTACAGATAGGAAGTATTAATCGTATTTGTAAGGTAATACTTTGCTGTCTTTTACGGAGGAAAGGGTCATTAACGTTTTCAAGCGTTCGATTTCTTCAATTTGAGATAGCGTTTTGAAGAGTAATTTTTCGTAAGTAGGAATGTCCTGGCAAACAATTTTAATGAGAAAATCAGCATCACCGGTAATGATATAACACTCCACAATTTCTTCGATACCTTTGATCTTCTCGAGGAAATTGTTGAGGGCATTTTCTTTTTGCCAGGCCAACGAAACCAATACAAAAGTTTTCACATTCAGCCCAATCGACTGGGGGTTGACCTGAGCGTGGTAGCTCTGAATAATTTCGTTTTGTTCCAACTTTTTTACACGCTCCAGGGTAGGTGCTGGAGAGAGTCCTATTTTCTTAGACAGGTCGAGATTCGTAATTTTACTATTCTCCTGGAGAATTTGCAATATTTTGAGGTCAATTTTGTCCAGTTTGTCTGACATCCCTATTTCCGTTAGTGGTGAATTGAAAAGTTCATCTATGAAAAGGCTAAGATAGCTAGGTTTAAAATAAATTACAATCATTTTTAAAAAAAACCCATCTAAATTTCATTCTACGGCTATTTTACCGGTTTATCTTTAATAAAATTCGGTCATTCGGGGTTATGCCGATACGGCAAATGGGCATTGGTCAATATGCTGAAGGGCCATTAGGATTGAAAATAGAGCGACCCATCGCAGCGGTTGGGCTCGGCGATGGGTCGCGTCAAGTTGTAGCTTAATTGAGCTTACTGTACTATGGCCAGATACCTAAAGAACCATAATCGCTGGCTATTTTATTGATGGCACTCACAAAAGCAGCCGTGCGCAGATCCTTGATACTGCGTTTGCGCATTTTGATTTCCCGAATTTGATGGTAAGCCACGATCATGGTCTCTTCCAAACCACTGCGCACCAGGTCAATTTCATCGGCACCACGTGCAATAACTCGGCGTTGCTCTTCGGTAGCTTTTTTTCCGGTCAATTCCTCCACCAGGTTGATAATATTGGTGTTGGTTTGTTGGTTGAAGCGTTTGTCCATGCGTCCGAAGCGCATGTGGGACAAATTTTTCAGCCATTCAAAATAAGACACTGTAACCCCACCGGCATTCAGGTACAGATCGGGGATGATCATGTGCCCGCCTTCGACCAGAATCGTTTGTGCTTCTGCCGTCACGGGGCCGTTGGCTGCTTCGGCAATGATTTTGGCTTTAATACGTGGGGCATTCTCTTTGTCAATCTGGTTTTCGAGGGCGGCGGGTATGAGGATATCACATTCGAATTCCAAGACTTCCCGCCGGCGTTCTTTGGGGAAAGACTTTGCTCCCGGGTACTTCAGGATAGACCCGGTTTCCTTGCGGAACTTCAGTAAATCGTGGATGTCAATACCACTTTTTTTGTAGATAGCTCCTTCTACTTCTGAAACGCCAACCAAGACCATTCCTCCTTCATCCTGTCCAATAGAGGCACTATAGGAGCCTACGTTGCCCAGCCCCTGAACCACCATGGTTGTACCTTGCGTGCCTACCGTGAGGCCTAGTTTTTTCATGTCATCGGCAAAGCTACAGGCTTCACGAATACCATAGAAAACACCGCGTCCGGTTGCTTCTGTCCGGCCCCGAATACCATTTTGATTCTCTGGCTTACCAGTTACACAACCAGCCGCATTGATGTCGTCCACGTGAATCGAACGATAGGTGTCGTAAATCCAGGACATTTCACGGGGCCCCGTTCCGTAATCGGGTGCCGGTACATCAATACCGGGGCCAATTAAGTTGAGTCGGATAAGCTCGGTGGTGTAGCGGCGGGTAATTTTCTCCAACTGCTGAGGGGTGTATTCCCAGGGGTTGATCTTGACCCCGCCTTTTGCTCCACCAAAGGGAACGTCTACAATAGCGCACTTATAGGTCATCAAGGTAGCGAGCGCCATGACCTCTTCCTGGTTAACGTGGTTGCTGTAACGAATACCTCCCTTTGTTGGGCTGCGGTGGTGGCTGTGCTGCACCCGGTAGGCTTCGATTACTTTTACCTCATTCCCGATTTGTACGGGGAAATGCATGCGGTAAACCGCATTACACACTTTGATCTGCGCCAGCAGTCCTTCCGGTAATCCGGTGTGAGCAGCGGCAATGTCAAAGTACTTTTGAACGCTTTCGTAGAAAACGTCCGGCTCTTGGTTAGCCATGGTCTTTAATTTGGTTCTCAATTTTGGTTAGTCGCCGGTCTAAAAAGACCAGAAATAAAACAATCCCCATGAATACGGCTACAATTACCGCCACCACTACGTACATCTTCCCCATGCTACGCATAAAATCGCCCGAATTCGATTGTGCGGTTGCTGAACTAAGGGTGAAGAAAAAAATAAGCGCAGTAAGTATCCAGTTCTGTACTTTCATAAGGCTAAATTTTAGGGGGCTAAAGTCGAGATTTTTTATTACTCTACCGCTTTTTAGGGCGCTTTCTTTTGGTTTGTCTGCTTAATCATGGGTTGGCTCCTCATCCCAGAGGTGTTCTTCAATGACCGCCGTCCGGTAAAGCAAGCTGGCAATCCAACAGCTGAGGAGGGTCCAACCGATAACTGCCGGGTAAAAAACCATCCGCATGGTACTGTCCAGGTCTTCGCTGCCGAAGGCTGGGTTGCCGCCGTTGCCGGGGTGTAAGCTGTCCGTCAGGCGGGGCAAGACATAGATTAGGGGAATGAGCGCCACAAAGGCAAAGATGTTGTATACCGCCGAGATGCGCGCTTGCTGGGCTTCGTCGGGGAAGGAACGCCGCAGGACAAAATAAGCGAAATAGATTAGTAGCGCAATCAGGGTAGTGAACTGCTTGATGTCCCAACTCCAAAACTTGCCCCAGGTGTATTCTGCCCAGATGGCGCCAGTGAGCAGGCCTAATCCGCCGAGTAGCAGGCCAACGGTGGTCAGTGCCGCTGCCCAGTGATCGAACCGACGTTCCTGCTTGCGGAGGTACTTGATGCTGTATACCATGGAAGCCGTAAAAATGATCATCATGGCCAACCACAGCGATACGTGAAAATAAGTATTGCGGATGGTTTCTCCCAGGATGTTTCGAAAGGGGAACGTAATGCCCTTTAGCTGGTGCAGGTTTTCCATGCGATCACTTCGCCATACCGTTTGGCCCATGGCCAGATCAATAGAATCCTGGGTAACGAGCAGGGCATTGGGCCTTACGGCAGCACCGTCGATGTGGTTGTCAATGACCAGCGCAAAATCCTGAACCCGCCGATCGGAGGGCAAATAGGCCGGTATTTCAAAGGCTGCCTCCACCTGGGTGGGGCCTTTTACGGTGATACGGGTAGCTGCCAGGATGTATTCGTCGTCCATTTTAATCCAGATCCGCATGGTATCTTTGGCTTCGTCAAAATGGGTGTTATAACCTTGAACATCCAGTACGATCTGCGAATTGGTGCGGGTAGCTGAAGGTGTAACCTGCGTAATGCCGGGCTTGAGCGGCACCAGCATCCCCATCACAAAGACGTAGAGCAGAATGAGTACACCCAGTGCTTTCCACCAATTTTTTTTGATCAATCGGTCCATAAAATGATTAGGTTTTAATCGCGCCAAAGAAATGGATACAATAAGATAGCTACGCTGAGCAAAGTTAGGTTGATCGCCATTAGTATGAGCAGGTCGCCGGTAATAGAGGTGTCTTGGATGAACCCTAATGCGTTAGCGCCTATCTTTACGAGCGTGAGCAAGATGGGAACAATAATGGGAAAACCCAAGACGGCCAGGAGCGTAGCGCTGTTTTGAGCTTTGGCTGAAATAGCCGACACAAACGTAAACGCAATAGCCAGCCCCATACTACCCAAAAAAACCGCCAGGACAAAAAGCCTCGTTTCTTTTACCGGATTTCCGGTTAACAAGGCCAGCATTCCCCAAATGAGCAGGCTCAGGCCGAATAACAGCAGGGTGTTGTAAATCATCTTTGCGGCCAGGAGCGCCAGCGGATCCACCAGGCTGTAGTAATAGAGTTGTCGATGCTGGCTTTCCTGGACAAAACTTTTGACAATAGCACTCACGGCCGCAAAGAGCAGGATGACCCAGAAGATGGCGTTCCAAAGCTGGGGCCCGATATTTAACAGCGCCGAATAGACGAGCACCACGGTAGCAATAACGTACAAGATGATCCCACTCAACGCGTAACTTGAACGCCATTCCAGCACCCAGTCGCGCCAGAGTAACCTCAGTGTCTGCCGAAACATATTCATAAGCAATGGGGGCGTTGTTGGTTGGATTGGGTTATCCTCCTCCTTTTTTTGCCCAGTGGCACAAAAATAGCAATTTGCACCTGCAAAGCCCCGCTTAATTACCGCAACGGCTTGGTTTTTAGCTAAAGTTGATGGTTTTCTGACAGAAGAATAAGGGACAACTGTATATTTGTGAGGCTTGTTATAAGGATTAGAGAAGTGCAAAACTACATGAAGGATCACATAGGAAAGCTTTTGGCAGTAATTGGGCAACGCCTGGACAGCCTGCCAGGGAGGAGGCTATCCACGGTCAGTAAAATTCTGGTCCGGGGATGTTTGTTGTTTTTGCTGTTGCTCGCCTTCGGGATGGCTGGTGCCGCAGCTAATTATCTTGAAACCAAGGCCTTGCCTGGCGACGGGATTTATAGCTTGTTGCGGCGCTATAAACTGGATGATTACCGCTGTAATTTTGATCAATTTTACAGCATCAATCGCATAGCGAAAAACAGCAGTTTGCTGGTGGGGAAAACTTATTTGCTGCCGATTGAAGTCTTCGCCTTCGATGGTCATACCATTCGCTCCAGCATTGGCCAGGATGATTGGACTACCGCCGTAAAAATCCGGGATTACAATCGCGACCTACTCAATTTGGGACTGATCAGTGGGGCCTACGAAACTACAAAAATTTTGTTGGTGCCCTACCATCTCTTGAATTGTACGGATAACATTGTTGACATTCCTGATCCGGTAGACATTGATCCGGAGGAATCAACAGCAATAGCCGGTGGCAAAAACAGCAGTCCTTCCAGTTCCAACGGGCGGCGGATGTTTCCCATTTTCGGCCCTGAATACGCCTACACCCCGCTGGCCAGCACCAAACTCCGCGGCAAGGTGTTTTACATTGTCAGCGGACACGGGGGGCCTGACCCTGGTGCTATCGGACAACGGGGCAATTACCAGTTGTGTGAAGATGAATATGCTTACGATGTGGCGCTGCGGCTGTGCCGCAATCTCATTGCCCACGGGGCTACCGCCTACATGATCAACCGCGATCTGAATGATGGTATTCGCGATGATAAGTTTCTTACCTGTGACAAAGACGAAGTCGTTTGGGGGAATACCCCCCACTCGCTGAACCAAAAAGTTCGCCTGTCCCAGCGTTATGATGTGATCAATGAGTTGTACAACAAACACCGCTTGCAAGGGGTTACCGATCAGAAGGTCGTGGTTGTACACGTAGATTCGCGCAGCCAAAGCCAACGCACCGACTTGTTTTTCTATTACAAATCTTCCAGCGAACCGGGCCAGGAGTTGGCCCGGCAAATGCACCGCATTATGCGGCAAAAATACCGCCAATACCGTGCCAATGGGGAATACCACGGCACCGTAACCGCCCGCGATCTGCACATGCTGCGCGAATGCGAGCCGCCTGCTGTTTACGTTGAATTGGCGAACATTCGCAACACGTTCGATCAGCAACGCATTATCATCGATCGCAATCGGCAATTACTTGCCGATTGGATGCTGGAAGGGCTAATGGCGGAATAAACTGTTGGTCTATACAGGATTTATCCTTTGCTAAAATTTAGGGCAAATCACCTTAAAGCGTTCTTTGCTTGGGTGGACGTAGATGAGAGATAGTTCAAAAGCGCCCCGCGAATTATTAGCCGACGATAAGTCGGAAGTCGTGATATCGTAACTCAACCCAAATTGCCACCTTTCCATCTCCAGAATCGCGCTGACCACCACCGCATCCATACCCATACCTTTGACATCCTGATTGGCTATCCGGCCCCACAAGCCAGCCCGAATGGCTACTTCCCGCCAGTCGTGGTTATTGTAGCGCAGGTTAAGACCGCCAATCCCCATAAAGGAACTGCCCTGACCCATCACCGCCAATGCAGGTAACAGGCTGAGCTCGCGGGTCAGCCCAATTTCGCCACCCGTTTGTGCAACCCAACGGCGGTGTAGTTTTTCGGCCTGATCTTCCAGAAAGGAAACGTTGGGCTCCGTCAGGTGATGCATAGCGCCACCGAGGTAGAAGCTGTTGTCTTCGTCGATCACATTGTAGTACAATACCCCGGCATTGAATTCCAGGAAAAGATCGGTTTCCATCAGGTTGAGGTTTTCGCCACTGCTCGAACCGTAGTTGATAAAGGCCTGCCGGTTGACATCATCCACAAAGAACTGCTCACTGAACCAGAGGTTGTTCCAATCGTACGTCCATTGTCCGAGCCCCAGTTGTGCGCCACCAACCAGGAACTGCCCGGAACCGCGCCGTCCGCCACCGCCCAGGTTTTTCAGGTAGGATCCGCTGAATACTGCGCGCGATTGACTGAATTTGGATTCGCCAACCTGGTCGCGTAGAATGGCTACCCCAAGGCTGTAATAGTCGTCGCGGCCCACACTGCGCCGACCTTCAAAGCTGGCCGCGATACTGCGGTAAGATTGGTTGCCTAAAATGGCGTAGTTCTGGGTACGGTAGTTGGCTGTAAAGCGGTACTCGCCCGAAAATACCCCCGTTTGGGCAGGATTCATCTGTAGCGGAGCAGCGTAGAATTGACTGAAATGGGGATCCTGCGCCAGCGTGCGCTGACTCATGCCTGCGATCAGAAGCGTAAAAAAAACCAGACGTGAAATAGTAGAATTGACGTTCATAATGGCGAATTTTTAACTTTAAAGAGACCTGGTTGTCGGGCAGTTCTGCCCGACAACCAGGCGGGAAAGTTTTTTATTGGATTAGCGGATCAGCGTAGTTTGGCCACGGATATTTTCTTCCGTGCCATCTTCGTGACGGACGAGTATCGACCAGATGAAAACCCCGGGATTCATGGGTTGGTCCCGGTAGGTGCCGTCCCAGCCAACGGTGGTCTGGTTGACTGGGAAATCTTCGGCCACGTAGACCAATTCCCCCCAGCGGTCAAAAATCTGGAACAACAACACTTGTGTCCCCGGCCGCCCATGGACCAACAGGAGGTCGTTGTGGGTGTCATTGTTCGGCGTGAAACCGGTGGGCACGACTGCCAGCTTGGGTTTTTCCACGAAAACGCGGATCATGTCGGTGTCATCACAGCCATTTTCATCAATGGCGTACAACTCATAATCGATGGTATACACCGGTGATGCAAAAGGTTTGATGCATTCGTCACAACTGAGGGTGCCGGCGTAGGGAGCTTGCCAGACAAACTCTACCATCCCCTGGGCATTGCTGGCCGTTGCGGCTAATTCTATGCTATCACCATAGAGGATAGTTAGATCAGGACCGGCATCTACCATGAATTCAGCAGGTTCAAGGACGATTGCAGAGGTCTGCAATTGGCACCCGTTGTTGTCCTTGACCAAAATGTTGTAGTCGCCAGCTTCCAACCCAATGAGTACATTGGTGGAAAAGAAGTCGAGGGTATTCAAACTGTACCGGAAAGGCGGCGTACCACCTTGCGCCAGTACGGTTATACGACCGTCGCGTACCTGGTAGCAACTGGTCGCTTCCACTTCGGTACTCAGGGTTAGCTCCAGGGGTTGTGCAACCGTCGCTGTTTCAATAACTTCACAGCCCTTCGTGTCCGTAATGGTGATCGTATAATCCCCCGTCACCAGGTTGGTATTATTCGGTGTCGTAGCGCCACCAGGCCAGCGATAGGTGTAGCCGGGGCTGCCACCACTGGTATTGACGGTTATTGCGCCATCATTGAAGCCAAAACATTTGTTGTTTTGAATCGAGAAATCGACCGCCATCGCTGACGGTTGACCAATGGACACGGTTTGGGTGGCCTCGCAGTTCAGCGGGTCCGTAACGGTAACACTGTAAGTCCCCGCCGCCAAATTGGTAGCGGTGGTCGTGTTCTGGGCCCCGGTTGCGCTGTCCCAGCGGACCGAGAACGTATTGCCATTGGGGCCAGCCAGATTCACGACAGTGGCACTCCCGTCTGTAAACGAGTTACAGCTGGGTTCGCCAGCTGTAATGTTGAAGGTAACTGGCACTGGGTTGGGCAGCAAAACAGTCTGGCTACTGATACAGCCCTGGGCATCCGCCACATTAGCCTGGTAAGTAATACCACCGGGTACGGCCGGGCGTACTTGCGTTGTCACGCCGTCTTGCCAGAGAACCAGGTAGTCGGTATCAGTCGTTCCTATGCCGCCAGCAATTTGGGATACCGCCACCGATCCATCCGCCGCGCCATTGCAGGTAGGTGAAGTAGCCGCCAGGTCAAAGGTGATGGGCGCTAATTCGGCCATGTTGGCCGAAGCGGTGACCGTACAGCCCGAATTATCGGTTACGGTTACCTGTACGTTGCCAGGAGCGAGGTTGTTGACGGTCGCCGCCTGCTGTCCGTTGCTCCAGGCATAGGAAAAACCACCCGTCCCGCCGCCAGGTACAACGACTGCTTCACTTTGGTTTAAATTGGCGCAACTCTGCTGGGTTTGACTCACCGTTGCAAACAAGCTGTCTGGGGTGCCAATGGTGAAATCGTTGGGGATAGCACACCCCAGGGCATCCAGTACCGTATAAGTGTAGTCGCCGGCCGCCAGGTTGGGAATGACTGGATTGGTGTAGGTCACTCCATCAAGGACAATAGAGAAAGGGCCTTCACCAGCAGTAATATTAACCGCCAGTACACCATCGGTAGCTCCAAAACAACTGACATCGGTCAGGGTAGGTGGGCTTACCTGCAAACCGCAAAACGAAGACACACAGGTAGCCGAGCCAATGGGGATCGGGCAATTGGCATTGGTGCCAGCAAAGTAAGCCCGCACTTCGAGGGTGACCTCGTCGTTGTTGTTGAGGTTGTCTACCTGGAGCTGGGTAGCAGAAAGCGGCCCGGTCCAACCCAAGGGGCCACTGGGTAAGATAATGTTATACTCGTATTCAGTAACGCCTGGAATAGGCAGCCAGGTGAAAAGGATACTTTCGCCTGCTTCCTGGCAGGACACCACGGGGGCTACCGCATCAGGGATGACTCTAACCAGTACCGTATCACGTCGGCTACAGCCGTAGTTATCCTGGATCAGAGCAACATAGGTTGTAGTAGCAACCGGGCTAGCCGTAGGCGTAGGGCCCGTTGTTGGGCTGAGGCCAGTGGTGGGGGTCCAGGAATAAGTATAAGTGGTGAGGTTGTTGAAGGTAATTGACCATTCCAGGAGTTCGCCAAACTGAAGCGGCCCGAAGGCGTCGGTTACCAATAGGGTCCAGTCTCCGTTGACCGGAGAACCAATCAATGTATTCCAGTTGCCCTGAGGTTGGTAGGTACCCGTGTAGGGAGGCATCGAAGAAGGCGCATTGATCGACGTTAAGGCGGTAGGCGAAAAGCAGGTGTTGACGTAGCCCAGGTTGGATCCGCCACCGTTACTCAGCGAGAGGGGAAGCTGACTACCGTTGGGCGCGCGCAGCACCAAATTGATATCAGAGGTAAAATCCGTCGTAAATGTCAGGCAAATGGATGCGATCTGCGCCAGCGGATTGGTAATGGTAACCGGTGAAATGCTGTTTACACTCAATACGCTGCGGTAGGGGTTTCCTGGTGGGTGATTGGCGCGACCCAAAGTGTACTGGGGAAAGCGCTCAAAAGTGATCTCTTGCTCCAGGGGAATGGCGGGACTCAAATCCAGGTTGGTACTTTCGCCTTGGCAGATAGCTACATCTTCCTGGTCGTTGATCTGGATGTTGCAGGTGTAGCAATCGGGATGCGTAGGTGGCAATATCTCGAAGGTAAGCGTGCTGTCGTTCAAACAGCCAAAATTGTCCAATACCCAAAAAGTATAAGCGGCAAAGCCCGCATTAATGGGGGAGGCCAGCAGGGAGGCCTGGGTGGAGCTGATAACCGTCGGGTTGTTGCTCCAGCCCCAATCGACGAAGGTGGGCGTAAAGGTTTCTACGTTGGGGTAGAGGTAGTCGGCAAAGGAGATACTCCATTCAAAGAGCCAGCCGTTGTCCAATCCCAGGTTGTCTTGTACCCGGATGGTCCAGTCGCCATTCAATGGGCAACCGACCAGGTTGGCAAAACTTTGCTGGGGCCAGTACTCGCCAGCTGGAAAGTAGGTGTCGGTATAGGTATAGGTTTGTCCGGTACTCACACTGGGTACGGTGGTGTAGGTGTAGGAGGGGGCCATAGGCCGAAATTGCGGCAAGGTGCCGCGGGCTGCATTTTCTACAAACACGTAGGTATAAGGAATACCGGGGGTCAAATTCGCAGATTGCCCGTCGACGGGTGCACTGGCAAAAGGTTCGCCAAAATTGGTGGATCCTAAGCCGGAACCGTACTGCAGGATATATGCCGAAGAACCGTTGGGGCAGATCAACTCAATATCCAGGTCGCCACTGTAGGAGTGTTCCAGGTTCAGGGAAACAAAGTTGATATCGGCAGGATTGGTCAGCGTGGCACCAGGCCGGAACTGGGTAAACGGAATGCTGGATCGGTAAACGCCCCCGGAACCATCAGGTAGCAAGAGCGTATCGGAGCGCACACCATCCTGGACAAAGGTGCCTTCGGTGGGCGTAACAACTACGTTGGTATTGCTGGTTTCATTGATAGACGAGGTAATCATGAGCGAATCCCCACTACAAATGGTGGGGTCAAGCGTTCCGCTAAACTGATAGGTCGGATAGGTAGAAACCGGCACCCGCTGGGAGATGAAGTTGGTGTTTTTACAACCAAACTGATCCGTAATGGTCATTTGTACGGTGTACCCCCCGGGTTCGTCAAAAACATTGGTCACGTTTGGCCCGATAGCCGTATTGCCGTTCCCAAAATCCCACTCGAAACTGCTGGTCAGGTCACTGTGGTTGTAGACCAGGTTGTTTTGTGGATAAATCCCCGTACCGCTAAAGGTCACGCGCTGGCCAGGGCAGATGTCAATGTAACCGGTATCGACCGGAACGATGGCAGGAATGGTGCTGGCCAAATCCGCCAGAATAGTCTGGCAGGCGGCAATACAATTGATGTCGGCACTCCAGCCTGCTTCCCCGCCGTTAATCACATCTGAGGTAAAAACGATGGTGACACAGCCACTGGTATTGGCAGCTGTTGCCTGAATAATGAAGGGGTTATTCGGGAACATCAAAAATGAATTGTCGTACTGAAAAGCCGGATCAGCGGTAGGGGCATCGTAGAAAAAGATGGATTCCCCCGGGCCAATGTCAATGCCGGAGAACACCAATTGTACGTGGGTTCCTGTGCTGGCATCACTACAAATGGTAGTCGTGAAATTTTCGTTGGGTCCGTAGCTATTAGCGCTGCCGCCACTATCGAGAAAGTAGCCGCTACAGTCGTTGATCGGCATACCATTCATCAGGTAATTCTGACCACTTAACGGCAAAAGAAAGACAACCAAGGCGATGGTAGTCCAAGTGAATTTGGGTGAAAATTGTCCCATGGATGACCTTTTTTGATTCGAATTAACGTAAAAATCTATTAACAAAGCAGCTGCTCGTTAACGCAGGGGTATAACTGGGAATTACACAATATGCTGAAGGGCGTCACGGACTTTGGAAAAAGTCAGTTAGGAGAAGTTTGATTGCTGTTGCTATGCTTAAAGCAAATATAACCATCTTCATCTAACGAGCCTAATTTATTTTGTAAGCAACATTGCATTTAACAATTCCCCGCAAAACTATTTTGTTTTGAGCGGGGAAGGTAGACTTTTATACCTTAATTACAACTGTTAACCGACAAATGTGCTGACTTTATATCCATTAGGTCGCCCACTGGGATAACTCCGCGGCTTACCTGATCAGCGTGGTCTGTCCCTGGTAGCGTTCTTCTGTACCATCGAGGTGGCGGACAACCAACAACCACACAAAAACGCCGCCGTTCATCGGCTGATTCCGGAAGGAGCCATCCCAGCCCACTGCTGCTTGATTAACGGGAAAGTCGGAAGCGGTATAGACCAATTCACCCCAGCGATCGAAAACCTGAAAGTTCAGGACCTGGGTGCCTGGTAAGCCGTGTACCAGGAGCAGGTCATTGTAGCCATCATTATTAGGCGTGCAACCCGTGGGAACCACCGCCAATTTGGGTTTGTCCACAAACACGCGAAGGATATCGCTGGCTTCACAATCGTTCTCATCATAAGCCAATAATTGGTAGTCGAGGGTGTAATCCGGCGAGGCTATCGGGTTGGGGCATACCTCACAACTTAGACTACCAGGATAGGGCGGGTTCCAAACCAACGAAACGCTGCCTTGGGCATTGCTGACAACGGCGGCTAGTTCAATGCTGTCGCCGTACAGCATGCGCAGGTCAGGCCCAGCATCGACGCTGAATTCGGCAGGTTCGCCTACGGTAGCAGCCAGATTGAACTGGCAGCCACTGGCATCCCGGATGAAGAGCGTATAGTTGCCGCCAGCTAGTCCGAGTAGTACATTGCTGGCCGAAAAGTTCATGTTGCCAATGCTGTACCGGTAGGGGGGTGCACCGCCGGCAGGAGTAACCGTAATTCGCCCGTCGCGGGTTCCGAAACAACTGGTTGGCTCGGTTTCAGCGCTTGCGGTGAAGGAGGGAGGTTGCGTAACGGTGGGCAAAAGAACAACCTCGCAGCCACGGCTGTCGCTAACGGTTACGGCGTAGGTGCCTGCCTGGAGGTTGGTCAGATTCGGGCCCACAGCACCATTGAACCACTGGTAGTCGTAGTCTGGCACGCCACCACTTGCCGTAACAAGGACTGCCCCATCTGCGTAACCAAAGCAAATGTTGTCCCTGGTCGTAAATGCTGCAACTAAGGTCGGCGGTTGGCCTAGGGTAGCCGTTGCATTGGCCATGCAGCTGTTGGCATCGGTAACGGTAACGCTGTAAGCGCCCGCCGCAAGATTGGTGGCGGTGACGGTTGTTTGGTTGTTGGCGGCATTGTCCCATTGGATGTTGGTAAGCATCCCATTCGGACTGTTTAGGTTGGCAAGGGTAAGACTCCCGTTGGCATCGCCAAAGCAATTGGGGGTTGTGGCCAACAAGTCAAAAGTCATCGGAGGAGGGTCAGCCAATAGTCGGGATTGGACGCCGGTACAACCTTGGGCATCCGTTGCGGTAACGGCATAAATAACGCCACCAGGAATGCCCGTCCTGACCAGGGTGGTATCGCCATTGTCCCAGCGGTAGGTGTAGTCGCTTTCGTTCATACCCACCCCTCCGGTTACCTGGTTAATCCCAATTCCACCATCCGACAGGCCATTACAGCTGGGGCGGTCGACAATGAAATTTATCCGGATGGAGTCCAGTCCGACAATGGTTATTGTCGTGGTGGTCTGGCATCCCGACCCATCGGTAACGGTGATGGAATAATTGCCGTTCATTAAGTTAGTCGCTAAGGCACCCGTTTGGCCATCACTCCACCCGTAAGTGTAGTTGCCGGCTCCACCACCACCCGCAATCAGGGCTTCATTCTCCTGGAGCCCGGCACAACTCCGGTAGGTTTGGTTAACAAACGCGTAGAGACTATCGGGGGCCGCAATGGTGATGTTGTCAGAAAATTCACAGTTCTGGGCGTCCAGAACGGTGTAGCTGTAATTTCCAGCAGCAAGGCCCGGAAAGAAGGTCTGGTTCGAGGTCGTACCATTGAAGGTTACGGAAAAGGGAGGGGCTCCCGCACTTATATTTACCTGTAATGCGCCATCTGCGGCGTCAAAACAAGTGGTGGGCGTAAGGGTTGGCGGATCGACCTGCAGCCCGCAAAAAGTTGACATGCAGGTGGTCATTGCACTGGGCAGGGAACAAGTGGCCTCCAGGCCGGGGAAAAACGCCCTTACTTCCAGGGTCGTTTGATCGCCATTGATCAGGTTTTCCACCAGCACACTGGTATCGGAAATGGGCCCCAACCAGTTGGTGGTACCATTTGCAGTTGTGATCCGGTATTCGTAATTGGCAACATTGGTAAGTGGGAGCCAGGAAAATAAAATGGCATTACCGTTTTCCTGGCAGGTTACCATTGGTGCCGGAATGTCGGCAACCACCAGCGCTAAAATGGTGTCTTGCAGCTGGCAGCCGTTCAGGTCCGTGACCGTGAGTTCGTAGGCGGTAGTAGTGGTAGGACGGGCTACGGGATTGGGGCACTCGCTACAGGAAAGGCCCTCCGTTGTGGTCCAGGTGTAGGTATAGGTATTTTGGTTACGAAAGGTAATGGACCAGGTCAGGAGTTCTCCAAATTCCAACGGATTCATGCCGTCGCTAACCAGGAGCGTCCAATTGCCCGTTATATTGGTGCCAATCAGGGTGTTCCAGTTGCCTTGGGGCTGGAAGGCGCCGGTGTAGGGCGGTTGTTGCCCAGGGTCGGTTATGGACAGCAAGGACGAAGGGGTAAAGCAGGTGTTGAGGTAGCCCGCTGCTGAATTGCCGCCATTTCCGGAAGAAAGGGTCAGCCGGACACCATTGGGGGCCTCCAGGATCAGATTGATATCGGCCGCAACGTCGGTTGTAAGGGTGACACAAACCGAGACAATTTGCCCCAGCGGGTTATTTAAGATACCGGGGGAAATGTTGCTGACGTTGAGCGTACTGCGGTAGGGATTGTTGGCCGGGTGGTTGGCCCGCCCGATGGTGTACTGGGGAAAGCGTTCAAAGGTGATTGGCCGGGCAAGTGATCCGACCGGACTAACGTTGAAATTGGCGGCTTCGTTTTCGCACAAAATCACATCTTCCTGTTCGTTGAGCTCGATATCACACTGGGTGCAATCGGGGTGAGTAGGAGGGAGGATGGTGAAGTTGAAGGTGGTGTCGCTGCGACAGCCAAAAGCGTCCAGTACAAAAAAGTTTTGGGTAGCTATTCCGGCATTTTGGGCAGCGGCAACCACCTGGTTTTGGTTGGTGGTAATAACCGTAGGGTTGGTCGTCCAGCCCCAATCGACAAAAGCAGGGGTGAACGTTTCGGTAACGGGATAGAGGTCCTCCCGGAAGGTGATTCTCCAGGCAAACAGCCACCCATTGTCCTGGCCGATGTTGTCACGTATCCGGATTTTCCACTCGCCATTCAGCGGGCAGCCTACCAGGTTGGCGAAGCTTTGTTCGGGACGGTAGGTGCCGGCGGGGAAATACCGGTCGGTATTGGTGAAGGTGGCACCATCTACTACACTGGGAACGGTGGTATAATTATAAAAAGGTGCTGTGGTGGCGAATTGCCGCAAGGTTCCGTTGGCGGCACCTTCCTGGAACAGGTAGGTATAGGGAATACCTGGCGTAGGATCATTGGAACGCCCGTCCACTGGAGCGGTGGCAAAAGGTTCGCCGAAATTGGTGGAAGCAATGGCCGATGGAAAACGCAGCAGGTCAACCGCCGTCCCGTCCGGACAGACGATCTCCAGGTTCAAATCACCACCGAAAGAATGCTCGATCTCCAGGGTAATAAAATCAATGGCATCGGCACTGGTCAGGGTCGCACCCGGCAGAAACTGGGTAAAGGTAATACTGGATTCGTATTCGGCTCCCGTACCATCGGGTAGAAAAGTAGTATCGGCACGGACATTGTTGCGGTTGAAAAATCCCGTGTCCGGAATGACCAGTAAGTCCGCTGGGTTGAGTGGATTGGTGGAGGAGGTGATACGGAGGGTGTCGCCACTGCACAACAGGGTGTCGAGGGCATTGTTGAGCACAAAAACAGGATAGGGCGCTACCCGAATGCGTTGTGACAAGAAATTGGTGTTTCGGCAGCCAAACGTATCAACGATTCGCAATTGTGCGGTGTAACCACCTGGTTCGGTGTAGGTATGGCTGGTCGTTGGCCCCTGCGCGGTGTTGCCGTCGCCAAATTCCCAGGTAAAATTGCTGAGTTGGTCATTTTGGGTATAAGCCAGGCCATTTTGTGGATAGCTTCCCGCGCTGTTGAAGGTGATTGCTTCCCCCGGGCAGATGTCTATCCAACCCGTATCTGCGGGCATGACACTGGGCGTACTACCGAGTAGATTGGCATAGATGCTTTGGCATGCTACCGTGCAATTGATAACGGCCCCCCAACCACTTTCACCACCATCCTGGTCGTCAGAAGTAAAGACCACTGTCAGGCAGCCACTGCTGTTGGCGGTAGTGGCCTGGATAATAAAGGGATTGTTGGGCGTGATAAGAAAAGCGTTGTCAAAAACAAAGGCCGGGTCGGCCGTAGGGGCGTCATAAAAAGAAATGGTTTCACCACTGCCAATATTGATTCCGGAGAACAGCAACTGGATATGGGACCCCGAACTGCCATCACTGCAGATGGTAGTCGTGAAATTTTCGTTGATCCCATAACCGCCTGCATTACCACCACTGTCCAGGAAATTGCCGGTGCAGGCTGTAATAGGCAGGCCATTCAGGAGGTAATTCTGGGCATTCAATTCAAAAAGCAAGACCACCAAGCCGAGCACCAACAAACAGTTTCTGGGTAAATTTATTTTCATGGTTATCAATTATTGCTGGGTTTGAGTTGGATTAGCGTACCAGACACAACTAGAATTTGAGTGAAAATATTTTCTTGGCCTGGTAATTTCCGCCGCATGGAGGATAGGACAGGCAAAAGTATTTATTTTATCGAAGTCTGTTTTCATTCCTTACCAAATAACCGGCATTTGGCCATTCCCAGGACGTTCTGGTAAATCTGTGCGCAATCCGTGCGGCATTCACCGCCCAAAGGATCGTGCAATTGATCAAATCAACTATCTTTGCCACTCACCGAAAAAGAAGCATGGAACTATTAGACGGAAAATATTTGGCACGCCAAATTAAAGAAGAAATAGCAGAAGAAGTAGCTGCTCTCCTCAGTAAGGGGGGTAAAGTACCCCATCTGGCAGCCATTTTGGTTGGCGACAATCCTGCTAGCCAGGTTTACGTCCGCAATAAAGTGAAATCTTGTGAACAAGTGGGTTTTCACTCTACGCTCATTCGGAGGCCAAGTGATGTCTCTCAGGCTGAATTGTTGCATATTATCCAGGAATTGAACCACGATCCTGGTATTGACGGGTTTATTGTGCAGTTGCCTTTACCCGATCATCTCGACGAGGAAACCCTCACCCTGGCCATCGACCCCGCCAAGGATGTCGATGGTTTTCATCCGGTGAACATGGGCCGTATGGCTCTCGGGATGCCTTGCTATTTGCCGGCAACGCCGTGTGGAATCATCGAAACCCTCCGCCGCTATGGCATTGCCACGGCGGGTAAAGAGGTGGTCGTTGTGGGGCGCAGCAACATTGTGGGAACTCCCATTAGTATCCTGCTTTCCCGCAAGGGACCCGTGGGTGATGCTACGGTTACCCTCTGCCACAGCCGGACAGCCAACCTGGCTGAGCATACCCTGCGCGCTGATATTATCGTAGCCTCTGTGGGCAGCCCCAATACCATTACGGCCGACATGGTCAAACCCGGTGCTGTTGTCATTGATGTAGGAATCAATCGGATCGATGATCCAACAGCTGCTCGTGGGTACCGACTGGTAGGTGATGTGGATTTTCCGAACGTTTCCCCCAAATGTAGCTTTATTACGCCCGTTCCTGGTGGCGTTGGACAAATGACGGTGGTTTCGTTGCTGATGAATACCTTGAGCGCCAGTAAAAAAACGATTTATGGATAGTGCTGGTTACTGGATATATACTTTCCACCTCGGTGGCGAACCGATGGAGCGCATGCTGTGTCGACTGGAAGAACTGCCCTTTAATGGTTTTCTGGAAGCGGAAAATTCGCTCACAGGCTACCTGCCGGTAAGCCTGACGGATACGGCCGTAGAGCAGGAATTAAAAGCCATTGTTGCCAACTTTTCTTGTGCCTGGGAACGGGAGTTGTTGCCTGACAAAAACTGGAACGAACAGTGGGAAGCCGCTTTTCAGCCCGTGCAGGTGGGGAATTTTGTAGGGGTCAGGGCCGAATTTCACCCTTCTTTTGTTGGGGTTACCTACGAATTACTCATCCATCCCCGGATGGCTTTTGGTACGGGACACCACGCCACGACTTATCTGATGATGGAACGGATGGGGGAATTGGAGTGGACCGGCAAAAGTGTTTTTGACTTTGGCTGTGGGACGGGGATTCTGGCGATTCTTGCCCAAAAATTAGGTGCCGGTATGACCGATGCCGTAGATATTGAGCCACCGGCCACGGAGAACACCCTGGTCAATATGGCCGTGAATCAGGTAGCGGATATCGCGGTCTACACCGGCGACCTGTCGGCCGTACCCCGGCGAAAATACCAGGTGATCTTGGCTAACATTAACCGCAATGTAATACTCGCTAGTCTGGGGGCGTTATACGAGCGAACTGAAGCAGGCGGTGATTTACTGGTTTCCGGCATTCTTCGGCAAGATCAGACATTGGTCGAAGCAGAAGCCATCTTGCAGGGCTGGAAAAAAGTAGGCCAACGCGAAAGAGAAGGTTGGCTGATGCTGCATTACCAACGACCTTTGTAATTGGTGCCTTAAAAACGCTACCTGGACAAGAAAATTAAAGAAATTTATGTTGCGATTGTTATTTGCCCTGACCATTTCGCTTGGTTGGATAGCTGCTGTCACCGGCCAGACCGCTCAGGATTCTATGTCGCCTGCCCAGCAACAGGTCGAATTTTTAGAGGAGCTGCAGACGCTAATGACCAACGGGAAGCCCAAGCCGGTGGAAGAAGCCTACCGCAGTTTTATCAAAGTATTTTCCGGCGGCGGGTTTAGCCCCGAGGAGCAAACCCTGATCGTAAACACGGGATTGACCATGCGCAGTTTGCGCCTGGGAGCGACGCCGCATTTTCAGAATTACCTGGAAGCATTGGTGAACATTAAGCAGTACGCCGGACAAAGCAGCCAGTTTGCCGAATGGCAAGCTGTTTTTAAGCAGATGCTGGCTGATGAGGCCAATTTTCGAGCCAATAGCATCACCAGTTTTCTCTCCTTTTCCCGGGATTTCTACGCATTCAATGCCATCAAGTACTCACCTGCCAGCATCAGTTGGTTTGCCTTTGCTGATAATTACACCTGGTCCTACAACGAAGAACCCATCCTTAAGGTAGAGCAGGCGATCCTGACCGCTCTCCGATCGGATGATACCCTGACCATCACCCAGGCTAATTTCACTTATCTTCCGTTGGAGAATGAGTTGCGGGGGGCGGGTGGAAAAACCAACTGGCAACGCACGGGCCTGGGAAGTGCCGTTTCCGTTGACCTGGAACAATATACCATCAGTACCATCAGCAGTTTGTACGAAGCGCCGGTAGCGTACCTTACCTTCCCACTGTATTTTGGCGCAACAAAAATCAAAGGGTCTTTTTCCGATAAATTGGTTGCTGACGATAGCCGTACCACTTATCCCCGGTTTGAATCAGATGATAAGTATATCAATATTTCGAATGTTGGTGAAGGGGTCCGGCTGCGGGGCGGCTTTCGGTTGCACGGGTCGACCGTCTTTGCCGTAGGAGACAAAAGCTGGCCTGCTGAACTCCTGGTGCTCAACAAATTAAACCAACCCCGCTACCTGGGAGTGGGTAACCTCATCTCCGTTAAAGACCAGGGCCGCATTATTGGTGAAGATATTCGCTCGGTGCTTTACCTGGCGGCCGACAGCCTTTTTCATCCTGCTGCCAACGTCCGGCTCAACCTCAGCGATTTGTCGCTGGAGCTCAGCCGGGGAAAGAAAGGTACCGAGCGGTACCCCTTCTTCCACAGTTTACACCAGATGAATATCGATGCCGATTTCCTCAAGGCGTACCTCAACCAGGATTCGCTGGTCATCGGCCGTCCTACCGTTAGCTTTGTTAGTAAAAATGATGTCACTTTCGAATCCCTGGATTACTTCAACCAGCGGGAATACGAACAAATTCAAAGTATTGCTACCGCAAACCCTTTGGCCATCATGAAGGCTACGGCCGAAAAAGAAGGCACGAATTTTATCCCCGCTTCGTTGTTAGCCAGTCGGATCAATTCCCGCTTTACGGTAGAAGGAATAACGCCACTCATTTATGACCTGGTGAGCAAAGGGTTTATCAACTACGATCCGGAGACGCAGGAGGTCGAGATGAAAGACAAAATTTACCACTACGTCAATGCCGATGCGGGCAATGTCGACTACGATTTTTTGCGCCTGGTTTCCCAGTCTGATACGGTGAATGCCACCATCAGCCTGTCGAATGGGTATTCCCTGCTCAATGGCGTCAATAAAATCGAATTCAGTAAGACGCAGCGGGTAGCTGCCCGGCCGGCCGCGCAGCAAGCCTACCTGCGGGGGGATCGCAATTTTGATTTTGATGGCCGCCTTTTTGCCGGTTTTGCTGTATTCGAGGGTAAAGATTTCCGTTTTAAATACCAGGATTTTATTGTTCAAATGGATTCTGTTCGTTATTTCGATCTGTTTATCCCAACGGGTGCCGTAGACGATAACCAGCAACCCATTGCCCTGAGTATGGATTCCCGCATTGAGCACCTCAGTGGTGTTTTACTGGTGGATGCACCGAACAATAAGTCGGGACGAAAAAATATTTTCATCTTTCCATCGCTGCAAAGCAAGACCAACAGTTTCGTTTACTACGATAAAACGACCACCCAGGGTGGTGTCTATGCCCGCGATTCTTTTTTCTTTGAATTGCAGCCTTTTACCTTTGATCACCTCGATATTTTCGGACCTCAGGATGTGAAGTTCAAGGGCCGGCTCTTTTCCAACAACATGTTTCCTGAAATTAATGAAACCCTGGTCTTGCAGGAGGAAGATCAGTCGCTTGGCTTTTCGACCAAAACGCCCACCGCCGGTTTTCCTACCTATGACAACAAAGGCACTTTTTCGGGTGAATTGGACCTGAGCAACAAAGGCCTGCTCGGCAAAGGACGCTTAGATTACCTGGCGGCTAAGATTAATTCGGATGACCTGACTTTTATGCCTAAACTGACGACTGGAAGCGCAGAAGCTTTTGATCTGCAGGAAGACCGGGAAGGGCCTGTACCCGTGCCGGAGGTGCACGGTGAACAGGTAAATATCGAATGGCGCCCCTATAGTGACAGTTTGATTGTAAGAAGTGCCGAGGCACCTTTTGAAATGTTTAAACAAGGTGATCACCAGCTCGATGGGTCGCTGGTACTCACACCCGCAAGTTTGCGTGGTGCCGGAAAACTCGGTTGGAGCCTGGCCGTAGCTAATTCCCCGATTTTTTCTTTTGGCCCGAACGACGCCCAGGCCGACACCATGAATATCCAGATTAAAGCACTGGAGGTAGATGATCGCCTGGCGCTGGAAACCAGCAACGTCAAAGGCTCCCTCGACTTTGATAAAAGTATTGGCCACTTCGAGGCCAACGACGAATCGGTGGTGACCACTTTGCCCTACAACCAGTACCTCACCACCATGAACGAGTTCGACTGGGACATGAAAGGCAGCACGATTAAGTTTGAGTCGGAGGAGGGACAACCCGCCTTGTTTACTTCTATCCACCCCGATCAGGATTCGCTCAGATTCCGGGGTAAGGAAGCCACTTATAACCTGAAAAATAGCTTGCTGCAAATTGTGGGTGTAGACTACATTGTGACTGCTGATGCTTTAATCTACCCCGACAGCCAGTACGTGGAGATTGCCCCAAATGCAGAAATGGCAATTTTGAAGAATGCCCGGATCATTGCCGATACCATCAACCGGTACCACGTCATCAACCGGGCTACCTTCGCGGTCAAAGGCCGCCGCATGTACGAAGCCAGCGGTTTTTATGAGTACAACGTAGGCACTCACCAACAAGAATTCGAGTTGCAGAATATCATTGGCCAGCCTATCGGGAAGGGCGCTTACAAGGATAAGCTGACCGCTACCCGGGCAACCGGTGAAATAGAACCCGCAGATACTTTCTACATCGATAATAAAACCCAGTTGCGGGGTACCATTAGCCTGGATGCCGGGTCGAAAAGTTTAAATTTTAATGGTTTTGCCCGAATCGTTGCTGAAAATTTACCCAATAAATACTGGTTTACCGTCAGTTTCGAAGGTGATAAAAACGACCTCGTTATCAATTACGATGTCCCCAAGAGTTACGATAGCGAACCACTTTTTACCGGCTTATTCCTGTCCAAAGAATTTGGTACGATTTACCCGCGAATCCTGACTCCGCTGCTGTTTCGCAAAGATCGGCCGATGCTATCCCTTTCTAAAGGCGTATTCCGGTACCTGAAGGATAAAGATCAGTTTGTGTTCGGCGACTCTTCGGTGGTCGTTAGGAACGAAAGGGTGGGGAATAAGATGCTTTTCAAAAACAGCGATGGCAGCGCTGAATTCGAAGGAAAGTTTACCCTGGGTTCCGAGTTGAAATACGTGAGTGTCGACGCTGCTGGCCGCGCCTTCACTACTTTTCCGCCCCCTAAGCCGGAAGAGGAGGCTGCTGATAGCGTTGATAATAAGCCCAATATTATGTTGGCTGACGAACCGTTGGTGCCGGTAGAACCAGAACCAGCTCCGGAAGTGGAGAAAATTGAGGTCACAGCAGAATGGATGATGGGCCTAAAGATGCCAATGCCCGAAGCCTTAATGAAAATTGTGTTCAATGATTTTGTCTCCGCTGCCTTTGAGGCCCGCCCCATCGGCTACCTGACGGACATTGCCTTCTTTAAGAAGACGGTGGAAGAACTGTTTCCGGAATCCAAAGAACGGCGTGATGCGCTGGATGGGCTGGCTCTCGGCTTTCTGGATATGCCTAAACGGGTGAACCCCTACGCGTTCTTGTTCAGTAAATTGCCCATGAAGTGGCACGAAGACTACCAGTCATTCGTGTCTACCAGCAAGGAAAATGGACTCATTAGCATCAACGGAGAATCCCTGAACAAGACCGTTGAATGTTATGTCGAACTCAAAATGCCCAGTGCTGAAAAAGACGACCGCTTGTACGTGTACCTGAAATCGCCCAGTGGGTTGTTTTATTTCTTTGGTTTCAAAAGTGGCATCCTCAGTATCACTTCCAACAATACGGTTTTCATGCAACAATTGGAAGGGATGAAGGCCAGTGAACTCATCACCAAAATGCCTGATGGCGAAACTTACGAGATCCAGGCGGTAGATGCTGGTTAGGCCAATTTGTTCCTGCGCCGTATCCAGGCGGTACAATAATAATAGCGGTAAAAAAAAGAGCCCATCGTCCGTGCGGATGATGGGCCTTACATTTGGTTTATACCCAAGGGTTGGGGGCGTGTTTGGGGTTTGGTTTTCTACTGCGGTAGTTGATTAAATTTGCCCTTGGGGGGGAGCTGCCTTAAAGCTGTACCAGGTTATTGTAATCCAGAATCCGATCCATCAGGGCGGGCTTCAACTCGTCGGCTGCTTGCAGGATCATCACTTCGTTGGGTGGGAACGGTACCGGATGGTTCCCGATCCGACGGCGCGTATCATTGCTCAGAGCTCTTTCATCTCCCCGGAAAGTAGAAGCATAGTTCTCGAATACCGTGGTAGCGTTCAGCGGCTGTGAACGGACCAGGCGCCGTTCGTGCAGGTTGTATACCTCTACGGTTCCCGCTACGGTAGCTTCTTTCTGCTGCAACACTTCCAGGACAACAGCCTGAATGGTTATTTTTTTCGGCACCTTGATGTCGTTGCCCAAAGAGTCTTTCTTCACGTTGCCGCGGGTATCTAAGATGTATTCGTAGCCGTCCTCAATGGTGCGGGTGTCTACGTATTCGCGTTCGCGCACGACTTCCGGACTAACGGAAATTTGCGTGATTTTCAACTTGATCTGGTAGTCATACGCAAAGCGAGGATTGTTGTCCAGGTGGTACTGCTGCCAGAAATTGTTGAGGTCGGCCACGTTGACTTGCTGCAACTGGCGTTCAAAAGCTACGGGAGTCACCACCGGGGCTACATTTTCGACCTTCACCACAATGTGGGTTGTACCCAACTCATGGGCCCGGTTTTGCAGCTGTGCCGCATCGCGGTAATTGCGGAAATAACGCAGGGTTTGCTCCAGGTCCAGGTAAGCGGCACGGGCCGCAGGCTTATCTCCTTTTTCGGCGAGGGCCAGCAATCGGTTAGCTTCCTGGTAGTGATAGGCAGCCGCCTTGTTGCGGCTTTCCTGCTCCAGTCGGTCAACTTCCACAAAATTGAAGGTGGCCGTGTAACCATTCTTGTCCGTGAGGGGTAACAAGGGAGCCAGGGCGTCCTGCCGCTTGCGGATGTCGCGGTAGAGGCTGTTGATGGTGCCCCAGTTTTCGTCCTGATTGGCCCCTTTCAGCCGGTCGATCTCGCGGAGATTGCGCACCGTAATCTTGGCAAAGGCATCTTCGGCAGCCCGTACCAGTTTAGGATTCTTCCGGTCTTTGCCACTCAGCCGCTTTTGAGCCAGGGCAATAGCCTGGTCGTACTGGCCGGTTTCTACCAGTTTTTCAGCAGAAGAACAGCTTTGTAATAACAAAAATAAAAAGACGATCAGGATGCTGGTAATGGACGCAAGGTTTTTCATGGCTCTTCGTTTAACGGTCGTTCAATGGGTTTCGCTTCGTTGTAGAGAATGGTCTGACCGGGCTACAATTCCTACCTTAAAGATAGGGCGAGCCACCCTGCCAGATGCCTTTGAAAAAGTTAAGTAAGTGCCAGCCATGGTTAAAGAGGGTTAATGAGCGTTAAGGGAAGTTTAACGCCAGCACCTATAACCACGACAACCGAAGCATTTTAAAAGCAGCCGTTAAAAACCAGGGCTATTACCCCAATGCCTGTTTCAGGTCATGGATGATATCCGCCACATCTTCAATACCCACGGAAATGCGTACCAGTCCATCGGTAATGCCGTGCGCTGCACGAATCGCGGGCGGTATAGCCCGGTGCGACATGGTAGCCGGGTGCAAGACCAACGTATCGACATCGCCCAGGGTAGGGGTGAGGGTGCAAAAACGGAGTTTGTTCATGAAGGCTTTTCCCGCCGCCAGGCCGCCCTGAAGTTCAAAGCTGATCATGCCACCGGGGCCTTGCATCTGGCGTTGAACCAGTTCGTAGTCCGGGTGTTCCGGTAGCCCCAGGTAATTGACTTGTTGTACTTGTGGGTGCGGAGCGAGGTAGTCGGCGATGAGTTGGGCGTTCAGGCAGTGGCGCTCCATGCGCAGCGCCAGGGTTTTCATGCCGTTGTGCAGCAGCCACGCTTCCCAGGGGCTGGCATTACAGCCCAGTAGGCGGAGAACCGGCAGCAGCCTCCCCTTGACCAGCTCTTCGTCCTGACCAACCAACACCCCGGCGGTTCCGGTGCCGTGTCCATTGAGGTATTTGGTGGTGGAATGCAACACAAAATCAATGCCGTGGGCCAGCGGTTGCTGTAACATGGGGGTGGCGAAGGTGTTGTCAACCACCGTGTAGCAACCGTATGCTTTGCCCAGGGCTGCCAGTTGTTCCAGGTCTACGCAACGCAGTACCGGATTGGAGGGGGTCTCGCAGTAGATCATCCTGACGCTGGGCTCTTTTTCGAACAACTGGGTCAACCCGCCGGCGTCGCGCAGGTCATGGGTGATGAGTTGAATACCCAGCGGCTGCAAAATATCCCGGAATAAGGCCACGGTGCCACCGTACAGGTCCGCTTGTGTAACCAGGCTGTCGCCCGACTTCAGGAGCCCCAACGCCAGCACGGAAATGGCTGCCATGCCGGAGCTGGTCAGCAACCCGAAGGCCGGAACGGCCAACCCCCGGCTTTCCAGCAAGGCAATTTTATCCGCTACCGCCGTTACGGTCGGATTGCCGAAACGGGAGTAGATATTTCCCGGCTGCTCGCCTTCAAAAATAGCAATACCTTGTTCGATACTGTCGAAAACAAAAGAGGAAGCAGCGTAAATAGGCAACTGGTGCGGCGCGTTGCCCGCTTCCCACTGCGGGTCGCGTGCACTAATAGAACCAGGGCCGAAGGATTGGTCTGACATAGTCGTAGGTTTTGAAAAGCTGTGAAAGTAACGGCAATAGTACACCGTTGGTTGCGAAGATCGCGCGGACTTGCTATTGGAAGCTAATTAATTGTTATTTTTGCAGTTCAAAATACCACCATGCAAGAGGATTTAGAAGTGCAGGAAACTGCCAGTGATGATTATTTCGAAACCAAAGAAATTGTTGTGGATCCAAAGCAAGACCAGCTGCGGATAGACAAGTTCCTACACGGGCGGCTGCAATCTTCCCGGAATCGCATTCAGAATGCTATTAAAGCGGGTTCCATCACCGTTGATGGCAAGCCCGTCAAGGCCAACCATAAGGTGAAACCCGGCGAACATATTTATATCGTCCTGCCGCGGGCATTCTCCGAAGAAACTTCCCTGCTGCCGGAGAATATTCCGCTGGATATTCGCTACGAAGACGAAGATCTGCTCATTCTCCACAAGCCGCCCGGACTGGTGGTACACCCCGGGGTAGGCAACTGGACGGGAACCCTGGTCAATGGCCTGGCTTATTATTTTGGGGATGACCTACCGGTGCTGGACGGCAACCCCAACAGCCGCATTGGGCTGGTGCACCGCATCGACAAAGATACGTCGGGCCTGATGGTGATCGCGAAGACCGATTTTGCCATGACCCACCTGGCCAAACAGTTTTTTGACCACACCATTGAACGGACATACTACGCCCTGGTTTGGGGCGACCTGGAAAAAGACAAAGGCACCATCACCGGGCACATCGGCCGCGATTACCGCGATGCCAAAAAATACATGGTTTACCCCGAAGACGAGGACAAAGGCAAATGGGCGGTGACGCACTACGAGGTGGTGGAACGCCTGTACTACGTTACGCTGGTCAAGTGTAACCTGGAAACCGGTCGTACGCACCAGATCCGTGTACACATGGAACACCTGGGGCATCCGCTGTTCAGCGACAGCAAATACGGTGGGGATAAAATTGTCAAGGGTACGGTTTATACCAAATACAAACAGTACGTTGAGCGTATTTTTCAGGTTCTGCCCCGGCAAGGCCTGCACGCCAAATCATTGGGTTTTATCCACCCGCGTACCGGTGAACGGGTCTTTTTTGAATCGGAACTCCCCGAAGATTTTAACGACAGCCTGACCTTGTGGCGCGACTACGTCGCGCAGCGGCAGGCTGGTAAAACCAACATGCCTTGAGTACGTACCCAACAACCGTCAGCCAGTGGCTGGAAAGCTTTATCGTAGGGCTAAACGTTTGCCCTTTCGCCAAGCGGCCGCTGGCCCAGAAGTTGGTGCGTATCAAGGTGCTAGAAAGCACCGTAGAAACCGAGCTGACGCAGGCTTTGCTGGCGGAATTGGCTGCCTTGGTGGACACCCCACGGGACCAGCTGGAAACCACTTTACTCGTACATCCAAATCTCCTGCTGGATTTTGACGACTTCTGGGCCTACCTGGAATGGGTAACGGAGATCCTGGAAGAAAACGACATTGCGGAACTCATCCAGGTTGTTGGGTTTCACCCCGACTATTACTTCGACGATGCCGGCCCCGCCGACCTGGCCAACTATACCAATCGCTCACCTTATCCGCTCTTGCACTTGTTGCGGCAGGAGAGCGTGACGGAAGCCGTCGTGCAACATCCCGATATTGCGGATATTCCCACCCGCAACATGGCCTTGTTGCGTACCATGAACAAAGAAGCATTAGAGTTACTAAGGACCGGACACCCATGATGACGAAGTCGGAAAGAATAGCGGCCCTCGGAAAGTTAGGCGACTGGCTACGCGCTGGCCACGATGAATACCTGGACGCAACGATCAAGCGCACGGCTATCCACAACCCCTGGTTTACCGAGCCGAACCAGCAAAAAGCCATTCAAGCCATCGCCGACCAGCTGCTGGTTGCAGAAAAACTGGCCACCTGGTTGGCTGCCTACTCCATTCCGGAGGAAACGGATGCCCGCTGGATAGGACTGGTCATGGCCGGTAATTTGCCCCTGGTGGGCTTTCACGATCTGCTTTGCGTCTTTGCCGCCGGGCATCGGGCACGGATAAAGCTCTCGGAAAAAGATCCCTACCTCTTGCCGGCACTGCTGCGGGCCTTCCAACAGATCGATCCCCGCACGGCGGCTTATTTCGACGTAACGAATCGGCTGCATGATTTTTCCGCGATCATTGCTACGGGCAGCAACAACTCGGCACGCTACTTTCAGGCTTACTTTGGTCAATATCCCCACATTATTCGCCGCAACCGCAACGCAGTAGCCGTGCTTACGGGTCAGGAGACGGCCGAAGAATTACACGCTTTAGGCCGCGATGTTTTCGATTATTTTGGATTGGGCTGCCGCAACGTCTCCAAGTTGTACCTGCCCGCGGATTATAATTTTGATCCCTTATTGGAAGCCTTGCATGGGTACCGGGAGATCATTCTCCACACCAAGTACAAAAACAATTTCGATTACAATTACGCCCTGTTTTTACTCAATAAGGTAGACTTTCAAGCCAATGGCTGTATCCTCCTGCGGGAAGATGTGTCCCTGCAATCGCCCATTGCGGGGTTGTACTATGAATACTACCGGGAAGCAGCTGAATTGGTGGAGGAACTCCTTTCCCGGGAGGAAGAAATTCAGCTCGTGGTTAGTCAATTGACCTTGCCCGGTATTAAAACCTTTGGCTTTGGTGAAGCCCAACAACCCGCCCTGGATGATTATGCCGACGGCGTAGATGCGATGACCTTTTTGGCAACATTAGCTTAAAGTTGGTTGCCACTCGGGAGGTGATTGGTTGAAATGGTAACCCCCGGAAACCTTTAGGTGAGCGGTGTCGGCGAACGACGGTAGGACAAATCCTGCCTTGGAGGACTATAAACAAAAAAAAATACCCACTCGTGCAGCATTTCTTGCTGACGTCCGATTATTAGGTTGTGCACGCAATGAATTTCTTCCGCAACCTGGTGGAGCAACCGCTTCACAAAAACATAAATGATGAAAAATTGGTTCTTTTTTTTCCTGCTCCTGCCTTTGGTGACTTTCAGTTGCCGCAAGGATAGCGAAGACATCCGCATTACCCAAACCGACTACCAACCGCCGATCGTCCTGGTTACCGGCAGCCTGAGCGGCCAGATCGTGGGGCCCGACGGTACCGGCATCAGCGACGTGATGGTGCGCGTGGGCAGCCACGCCGCCGTCACCAACGAAGCGGGACTGTACCAGTTTCGCGATATCCAAATGAACGCCCGGGGCACTTACGTCAAAGCTTATAAGCAGGGCTATTTTCAGGGTTCCGACCGGCTTTACGTCAGCAACGGATCCCGCAATGTCAGTACCATTGAACTCAAACCCAAAACTATTGTAGGTTCCTTCAATGGTGCCCAGGGGGGAAGTGTGACGGTGGGTGGCGCTGAGGTCAGCCTGCCGGCCAACGGGGTGATCGATGCCCAGAACAATACGTATACCGGCACGGTACAGGTGGTAGCAGCCTATATGAATCCGGTGGCTAATAACATTGCCGACATCATGCCCGGCGGCCTTTTTGGTGTCAACACCAAGGGTGAAGAGGTGATGATGGCCTCCATGGGCATGGTCGCAGTGGAATTGCTGGACGGTGCTGGCAACGCATTACAAGTTGCGCCCGGCAAGCGGGCAACCCTACAGTTTACGGTACCTGGCAGCCTGCTGGCCAATGCCCCCGCCGAAATTCCACTCTGGTACTTCGACGAAACCGATGGCGTCTGGATCGAAGAAGGCAGTGCCAACCTCAACGGTAATCTTTACGTGGGCGAAGTGAGTCACTTCACGGATTGGAACATTGATGTCCCTACTGATGAATTGGTGTTTGTGAATGGCTGTTTCGTATACGACGACGGATCTCCCGCCGTTAGCCAACACTTCCGGGTGGTTTCCCTGGATAATGGTTGGAATTTTGGCTACGGATCGGCCAATACCAACGGCGAGTTTAGTGGGTACATACCCGCCAACGAAACCATAGGCTTCAATGTATACGACGAATGTGGTCAGTTGCAATCTTTTTCCGTGGGGCCATTCAGCGACGATGCCAACCTGGGGGAATGTTTTGTGATCAACAGTGCTGACTTGGCTACCTTCAGTGGGCAGCTGACCGATTGTGACGGCAATGGTGTAGATGGCGGTTTGGTGCAAATCCGGTGGAGTTACTTTTCTGAAGTGGCAGTAACCGATGAAAACGGCAATTTCTCCCTGTCTTTAACTTCCTGTACCAGTAACGAGGTGTCCGTTCGTGGTTTTGATTTCCTGAACAGCCAATCCACGGAAACAACCAGCTACAGTTTTACCGAAGACTTGGACATTGGCGCAATTGCTGCCTGCGATAACCCGCTGGAAGAATTCATTGACGCCAGTAACGATGGCACATCCGATTATTTCTACCTGGTTGGTCTGAGTATCGACAGTTTGACCGTTTCGCCAGATAGTTTGATTTTTGCATCCTACAGTGTGATTTCTGGAGAGCAAATCAGTGGTACCGGTATACGGACATCTATTAACCTGTACGTCAGTGACCTGGCTCCGGGTAATTATTCCGGTAACGATGTCGGGTTTAATTATGTTTCCGGAGGAAATAGTCCCGGTGGTTCTTATCGCTACCTGGATTGTTTTGTTCCCTGTGGTTCCGTAACCCTTAATATAACCAGCAATGGCGGCCCCGGCGGCTCCCTGGAAGGCAATTATTCGGGTACTTCTGATGGCTGGGATGGCAATCAACAACCATTGTTTAATGTACCAGTAAGCGGTACTTTCCGGGTTCGGATACCCCAGTAAAAACGAGAACACCCTTATCTATGACCGAAAGCGAAATCATTCGCGGTTGTCAACGGGGAAAAGCGAAGTACCAGAAAGAACTGGTACTTCGCTACTCGCCGCAACTGATGACGGTGGCCGGCCGTTACTGCCGTGATGACCACGCGGCGCGGGATGTCCTGCAGGAGGCTTTTATCAAGGTATTCCGTGCCATTGATCGCTACGAGCCAACGGGCGCTTTTCCTGCCTGGCTGCGCCGTATTGTCATCAATGCTGCACTCCAAACCAAAGATAAAGCGTCCTATCAGCGTGAACAAACGAATCTCGACGCCGTGGCCCACCCGTTGGTGGCACCTAATGTGCTCAGCCAAATGGGAGCGGAGGAACTCATAGCCCCTATTCAGCAATTGCCGGATGGCTTCCGGGACGTGTTCAACCTGTACGTCCTCGAAGGGTATAGCCACGATGAAATTGCCGATATGTTGGGCATTGCGCCCGGTACTTCCCGTTCCCAACTGGTGCGGGCCCGCCAAAAATTACAAGCCATGATTTTGCAACGCGCAAAGGAATGTTATGTCAAACGAGTTGGATAAGCACATCAACGCCAAGTTGGGGAAATACGAATCGGCAGTAGACGCCGAAGCGCTCTGGCAAGCGGTGCGCCCGCCGCGCCGCCGGCGGCCGTTTGGGTTGGTCTTGTTGCTGGCTGCTTTACTGGTGGCAGGCGCGGGTAGCGGGTGGTGGTTGCGTAAGCAGGCTAACCCTGTTTCTGCCAGTGGCACCCTGGAGCAAGCAGTTTCCTTCGAGCCAGGAACGGATAATACTTCCTCGTCAGCTACGCAGACCCTGGCGCATAAAACATCGTCCGCAGCTGCGCCAAATTCAGTAGTACCGATCCTCGACGTACCTGTTTCAACGCAAGCGGATAAAGCACCTGTCACCAATGAGGATAAGCGAATTCCTTCCTCTTTTTCGACCTCAAATACCGCCTCGGCGAATTCAGCTGAACAGACCTTTCCTTCTCACGCCAGCACCTTTAGCAAGGAAGCTGAAGGTTTACCCACCACACCAGGTGTGGCTGAAGCTGCCCACCCTGACGGGGTTGTATCTACGGAAATGCCTCCCGTAATTGCTGCCCCCAACAGTAAGCTACTCCACACCTCTACTGTAACCTTATTACCCAACCTTGAATTTCTGGCAGTTGGGCAAGGTGTGCAACCCCAATTGCCCAACCTGGTGGTGGCTGAAATGCCCAGCGCTCCAAAGCAGAAAATGTCGCCCTGGTTTGTCCAGGCCGATGCCTATTATTACAAACTCAGCCGCGACCTGACGGCCCCCAACGACTCCGTCAACCTAAGCCGCTGGGCCGCCGCCCGCCGGGGAACGGAAACGGTACTGGAAGCGACAGCAGCCGAAATTACCTTGGGTTATCACCACAAAAAGGGGTGGCAAGTGCGTGCCGGCCTGGGCTTTACCCAGCTCAATACCGCTTTTGCTTACACGGCTACTACCACCGAAGTTGATAGCATAGAAGGCCTGCAAATGCTGGTCTTTTATCCCGACAATTCGGTGGATTCTATCTATGGATCAGTAGCTCGGTACCAAACAACGACCTACCGCAATCGAACCTACAACAGCATCCGGCAGTGGGAACTACCGGTTATGGGGGGGTACCGTTTTACCCAGGGAAAATTAAACGTACTGCTGGAGGCGGGTATCCGCCTGCAATTGCAGCGCAAGCTGGAAGGTGACCTCCTGACGCCAGCTGAAGAAATCCTGGATTGGTCAACGACTAACTGGTACCGCACTGGTTTTGGCTACAGCTTACAGGGCGGGGTGCAGTTGGGGTATTCGGTGAGTCCGCGGGTCAGTCTGTCACTGGGTGCCAGTGTGCGCTATGCGCCGCAAAATTATACGCGGTCAACGGCACCTTTTGCAGAGCGCTACCAAATGCTGGGTGCCCAATTGGGGGTTCAATACCGCTTGCGTTAGCCTGATTCTACGAGGGGCTGTTTTAGCGAAAGCGAAATGATTTTATGTTGAACAAGTAGTTTATAAGGCAAAGCCTTGCCGTTCGTCCTGCCAGCTATTGCTCACGCTATACTCGGCCGGGCAACCTGAATGCGCAAAAGTAAGATGAGGCTAACCACAAAGAACGAGCCCAACACCAGCATGCTGTTGCGGATATCGCCAGTAATCAGTTCAGCCAGTCCGAAGACCAGGGTGCCGGAAACAATGGCCAGTTTTTCCAACACATCGTAAAAACTGAAATACGAGGTCGTATCTGGGGTACCCGCAGGCAGGAGCTTTGAATAGGTTGATCGCGACAGCGATTGGATGCCACCCATAACCATGCCCACGGCGGCGGCAATGCAATAAAATTGGAACTTGTCTTGCACAAAATAGGCAAAAAGACAGATCAGGACCCAGGTCACGAGCATCGTGGCCAGGCTGAAAATATTACCCTTGCGCTCCGAAAGGGTGGCGAAAAGGTAAGCACCACCGATGGCTACGACCTGTAGGATGAGCACCACGTAAATGAGTTCGGAGGTGCCAAAGGCCAGTTCCTTCTCCGCGAAGATAGAGGCCAGGTACAAAATGGTCTGCACGCCCATGCTGTAGCAAAAAAAGCTGCCCAGGAAACGCTTAACCTGTGTTTGGTGCGCCAGTGCGCGGTACACTTTACGGATTTCCTGCCAGCCCTGCCGGGCCATCACCGACAATTTTTCACTGCCTTTGCGCCGGTCTTTGGGCAGCCGGCGAAAAGCCACCTGGGCAAACCCCAGCCACCACAGCCCGACCATTAAAAATGAAATGCGGGCAGGTAAAGTCCCTTCGGAGGGAAGTCCGAAAAAATCAGGATTTAAGATCATGGACAGGTTAATGATTAGCAGCAGGATACTCCCCACGTAACCAAAAGCGAACCCGCGGGCGCTGACCCGGTCGTAAAGATCTTCCGTAGCGATATCCGGGAGGTAGCTGTTGTAAAAAACCAGCCCGCCGGCAAAACCAACCATTGCCAGGATAAACCCAATGGTGCCTACCCACAAGGTGGACATCCCGTTGAACCAGAGTAAGGACAAACAGCCAAAGGAGCCCAGCGTAGTAAAAAATTTCAGAAAAAACATCTTCCGGCCGCCGGCATCGGCAATGCCCGACAGCCAGGGCGAAACCAAGACAATCATCAGATATGCCGAAGAGATGCAGAAGGAAAAAAGGGTGCTGTTGGACAGCTCGATTCCTAAGATCGTAACTACGTCGTCGGTAACGCCGAGGAAATAAGGTGGAAAAATGGCCACGGTAATAACGAGGGCAAAAGCTGAGTTCGCCCAGTCGAACATGGCCCAACCATTGATTACTTTCCAATCATTTTTCGGAGCCTGGGCCTTCCCTGGGGGGTCGATCTTTTTCATAGTGGGTAGGTTATTAGAGCGGAAGATACAAACTTTCCTTACCTTTCCCATTCCTATATCTAACGTATGAACATTGGAATCCTGTCACGTAGTACGCAACTGTACTCTACCCGAAGTTTGTACCAGGCAGGTCGGCGGCGCGGGCATACGGTCCACGTAATTGACCACACCCGTTGTAGCCTGGTGATCGACGAGAATGGACATCAGATATTTTACGAATCGGCCTTGTTGCCTGTTTTGGATGCCGTCATTCCGCGTATTGGTGCCAGCGTTACCGGGCAGGGCGCGGCAGTCATCAACCAATTCGAACTGATGGGGGTCGTGAGCCCCACCAGTGCCGCTGCCCTACAAATCGCCCGCGACAAATTGCGTTGTCTGCAGTTGTTGGCTCAGCAGGGGATCCCTGTCCCGCGAACGGTTATGGTCGGTCCTTACGGGAACACGGAAAAGGTGGTCGATTTGTTGGGCGGTTTTCCGGTCGTCGTCAAATTGCTGGAGAGTACCCACGGAATTGGGGTAGAGTTGGCGGGCAGTTCCTGGGAATTGCAAAGATTACTCGATTACTATTTTCAGCACCACGATCGGGTTATCCTGCAAGAGTTCATTGAAGAAGCAAGGGGTGCCGATATCCGGGCCCTCGTCGTAGATGGCAAGGTGGTAGCCTGTATGCGTCGGCAGGCGCAGCCCGGCGAGTTTCGTTCCAACCTGCACCGCGGAGCTTCTTCTTTTTCCGTTAAATTAAAAGCGGAAGAATTGGAATTGGTCGAGCGGGTTGTACACACCATGAAAATTGACGTGGCGGGTGTCGATATCTTACCTTCAGGAAAAGGACCACTGGTCATGGAGGTCAATGCGAGCCCCGGGCTGGAGGGGATAGAAACAACCACCGGCGTAGATGTTGCGGGAAAAATTATTCGTTTATTGGAAAAAAAGGTAAAGGCCAAAAATCAGCTATAAAGTAGATCATCATGGTTATCAATGAGACCACCATCGCTGTTGGGGAACAAGGTCTGGTCAAGATTCCGATAGGGCGATTGCCAAGCGGTAATGTGATCAACGTGATCACCCACGTATTTCGCGGACCAGCCAGGGGACCTACCTTATTGTTGCTGGGAGGGATGCACGGCGATGAAATCAACGGGGTGGAGATTGTTCGCCAGGCAGTACAAAGTGGGCTTTTTACCACCCTCACCAAAGGTACCGTTATTGCCATTCCATTGCTCAATGTATACGGATTTATCAATTTTTGCCGGGAAGTGCCCGACGGGAAAGACCTCAACCGCTCTTTTCCGGGAACCAGTACGGGATCGTTGGCCGCGCGGGTAGCTTTCGAGCTGCATAAACATATCTTGCCACTGGTTGATTTTGGGGTGGATTTTCATACCGGCGGCAACAACAATTACAACTATCCACAAATCCGCTATACCCGCGAAGACAAGGTAGCAGAGGCCCTGGCTTTTGCTTTTGGTGCACCGCTCACGCTTCCCTACGCTTCAGTGGCTAAATCGCTGCGCAAAATAGCCCTCGATAAGCACCAGCTTCCGCTATTGGTATTCGAAGGTGGTGAAAACTTGCGTTACGATGGACTGAGTATCCAGTATGGGTTGGCCGGTATTCGCCGTTTACTGCAGTACCAACAGATGATCGATGGTGAATTTAAAGCAGCTCCCAGTCAAAGTTTCCCCAAAACGGTCTGGTTGCGTGCGCCGCGCGGGGGGCTGTTTCAGTGGATGAAAGCTTCGGGGAATTTTGTGCAGAAGGGAGAAGCACTGGGCTTTATCAGCGATCCCAACGGTGTAAAACCTCCGGTGTACGTTCACGCCAGCCGGAGTGGTTTCATCATCGGACACAACAACACGCCGGTAGTAGGGCAGGGGGATGCCCTTTTTCACGTGGCTTACGCAGATGGATGATCAAAAATAGAATGGATGAAAGCGCACCTTGCCCAGGGTGTTCCACTCGAGAGCGGGGGCCGGGAATTTTAGAAAATTCAGAATGCTCAGCGCCGACTTCAACCAACGCCGACGTACCGGGATACGTTTAAGATCAATATCGAACGACAGATAAAGCTGCCGGTAACGGGGGAAATCAGCTGTAGTTAGCTGGTAATTTAATCCGGCTTCATCCGTCCAGCTGTTACCAAAACCACCGTACAAATTGCCGGCACCATAGCCAACAGCTACATTGCGCCAGCGGGGCCAGCGGCTTTCCGGGGCAAAAGCCCGCACGTTGACACTTCCCCAAACCGTCATGGTATTGTAGTCCTTGAGCAGTCGCTCTGGAATCGATTGGCCGTAGAGTTCCCGGCTTCGGGCAACCAGGCTAGCGACACCTTAGCCGTTGCTGCTGGCCACCTGCAGGTCGGGCGGGTCCGTTCGGTTGCCCGAAAGTTTGAAAATAATCCGTTGTTCATCCCAGATGGCTTCCTGGCTTACAAAAGCCGCCATGCCAATGGTGTTGAAACCGATGTCCGACCAGGAAAAGCCCCACTTCTCGGAATAGCCATCCATCACCTCCAGGGTGCCTTGCAGAAACATGCCCAGCCCCCCAGCCAGCCAGAGTGCCCGCTTTTTGTCCAATCCGGTCCAGCGGGCACCATCATATAGCCAACGGGTTTCGGAAAAGGTGGTAAGCAGGTGTCCCATTTTATCCATCTGTTTCCATTCCCGGGCGTCGTTAAAGGTGCGAAAACGCGAGAATTCATAATCTTTGTACCAGGTGATATACAAGGCATAGGCCGCTGTACCATAAATGGCGGTACCCACCCCAACGGTCGTCCTAAAGCGTTTTTTATTCAAGGTGTCAGCTGGTTCCAGCCAGTTCCAGCCAATCAACTCCGGATCAGTCGTGGTGGTTGCTAAGCGCGGGAAATCAGCCAATAGGTTGAGGCGTGGGGTAGCCAGGTGACCTGTTGGTGCCGCCAGAGACAAAGCAGGGTGTTCTTCCTGTTGGCCCAGCAAGGTTACACCAAACGTTGTTATAAAGATGAAAAAGGGAATAAAGCGCATATTTGGGGCTTCAAAGTGTGGATGGACAAAGGTAAAAAGAATACAAGTATTGTCCTTGAGCAGTTAAAAGATAGCGACAGATGGAAGTAACCCCACAACAACCCGGTATTATTTTGCTGGCAGCAGGCTCCGCCAGTCGGATGGGGATGCCCAAACAATTGTTGGTGTACCGGCAACAACCCATGATTCGTCACCTGTTGGAAAAATTGCAAACCCTTAATTTGCCGATCTGCGTGGTCCTCGGTGCCCGGGCTGCCATGATCAGGCCCGTCATCGCAGATTTTGCGATCCAGGTTGTCGAATGCAAGGACTGGGAACGGGGCATGGGAGCGTCGTTGAAAAGCGGCCTGCGGGCAATCTGGCAAGCGCATCCAACGCTAGCAGGGGTGTTGGTTTGTGTCGCAGACCAACCTTTTCTGAGTGCAGGGCTCCTGCAGCAATTCCTTACGCAATTCCAGACTAACGAGCAGCCTGCGGCTATTTTTGCGGCGCGTTATGCCAGCCAGGTAATTGGTGTGCCCGTTTTGTTTAGCCGCTACCATTTTCCTTTACTGGAGCGTATGGAAGATGCAGCCGGGGCGAAAAAAATATTGAGCGATCAGCAAAACAACATCATCCCACTTGATTTCCCGCAGGGAGACTTTGATGTAGACCGTCCGGAGGATTGGGATTTTTTCAGGAATCAGTCGATTTTTTGAGAAAAAGAACCGCTGGGAAAGAAATTTTATAAAAAAATAAAGAAAAAAGCGACCTGAAAAAAGCAAAATAAGCTAATTTTTTTCCAGAAATAGCTGTTGTTTTTTAATGTAATTAACTATAAATCAAATAGTTGAAAATAAATAAGAGTTGGCTTTAATTCCAGTTAGAATTGATAATGTACTTAGTGGCTGGACTTTCTTGCTGCATCTTTGTATTGTCAGCCGGAGATAGGAAGCTGACTCGAAGAAAAGAAGCTTCGAAAAGCTCCTTCAAAAGAAGGCGACCCAAACAAATAAACATGAAATCTGAGGTCAATTTTTGAGACCTGCTTAACGACAAATTATAATCCTATGACATTTTTGTCACAGAAGACCAATTGTAATCTCATGAAGTTTTAGAAGTATCAAAGGATACTTCAGTATTTTGGTATGTAGATAGCCTCTCAAAGCTCTTTTTTATGAACCGGTTAGTTTACTAACCGGTTTTTTTATTTAATTTCGGCTGTATAAAGACAAATGTAAGTATAAAATTTAATATGAAGAAGCATTTAGTGGCGCCATCGTTATTAGCAGCCGATTTTCTCCATCTCGCAGCCGAAATTAAGTTAGTTAACGAAAGTTCTGCCGATTGGTTTCATTTGGACGTCATGGATGGTCGTTTTGTGCCCAATATTTCTTACGGCATGGATATTATTGCGGCCATTAAGACGCAAGCTACCAAACCATTGGACGTTCACCTGATGATTGAAGAGCCGGAAAAGTACATTACTGCTTTTCGAAAAGCTGGCGCCGACGTGATTACCGTCCACTACGAGGCCTGTCGTCACTTGCACCGGGTGGTGCAGGAGATCAAGGAATCGGGTGCCCAGGCAGGTGTAGCGTTGAATCCCCATACCCCCGTAGCTTTATTGGAAGACATCATCGAAGATTTGGACCTGGTCCTGATCATGTCCGTTAACCCCGGTTTTGGTGGCCAGAAGTTCATTTACCAAAGTATCCCCAAAATTAAACAGCTGCACGAAATGATCACGGTGCGCAATGCGACGGCACTCATTGAGGTAGATGGTGGCGTAGGGCAGCAAAATGCCCAGCAATTGCTCCTGGCGGGCGCCCAGGTATTGGTAGCAGGCAGCAGTGTCTTTAAAAGTGATGACCCCAATTTGGCTATTCAACGGTTGAAGGACACGGGGCACGAGGTGCATAAGTTTGTCTAGCGATTAGCCTGTCCGTCCAAGGAACACTTCCTACCTTTGTCAAAAGCAAGTTAACTTTTTCATATGCGATCTATTTTATTGCTATTACTTGCCGCCAGCCTTGCGGCAGGTGTCAGCGCTCAGAACGAGCGGGCTACGGTCACGGGTATTGTCCGGGATGCCGTCTCTGATCGGGTTATTGACCTGGCTACGGTTTATATAAAAGGGAGTAACACCGCCTCGGAGACGGCCGAAAACGGCCGCTACAGCATCGTTGTTCCGGCCGGTTAGATCGTCCGCATCGTATACACGCGGCTTGGATATACGGAAGCAATGGTCGAGGTTGGTCCCTTGCCGGCGCGGTCCAACCAGCAGGTTGACGTCAGTCTGGCACCGGCAGAAAGCAACATCGAAGTCATTGTTCGGGAAAGTAAAATTGAGGAAGGTGGGATGGTACGGGAAGACGTAAGCCAACTGAAACTGCTGCCCACTACCACCGGGAACCTGGAAAGCGTACTGCCCCATATTGCCCTGGGGGTCAGCAGTGGTTCGGGGGGCGAACTCAGCAGCCAGTACAATGTGCGCGGTGGCAACTACGACGAAAACCTCGTGTACGTCAACGATTTTGAAATTTACCGGCCCCAACTGATCCGCGCCGGACAGCAGGAAGGCCTCACCTTTGCCAATATTGACCTGGTGCGCGACCTGTCCTTTTCTTCGGGTGGGTTTGAAGCGCGCTATGGCGACAAGCTTTCGAGTGTATTGGACATTAAATACAAACGCCCCGACAGCTTGCACGCCTCGGTTGGGTTGAGTTTTCTGGGCGGGTCGGCACACCTCGAAGGCAGCCTGAAACCCCAGAAGGATTCGTACCGCCGACTGCGTTTCCTGGTGGGAGCCCGCTACAAAGATACCCGCTACCTGTTGGGTTCACTGGACGTGAGCGGTGAATACACGCCTAGTTTTACCGATATCCAGACCTACATTACCTACGATCTCAACCGCGATTGGCAGGTGGGCCTGCTGGGCAACTTCAACCAAAGTATATACCGATTCCAACCCGTCCAACGCAGCACGGGTTTTGGTCTGATCAACCTGGCATTTCAGTTGTTCAGTGTTTTTGAAGGTCAGGAGGTCAATGATTTTACGACTAAAATGGGCGGGCTGAGTTTTACTTATTTGCCTGATCGCCGGGAAAATCCCTATTTTTTGAAGTTCCTGGTATCGGGTTTCCGCAGCGACGAAAACGAGCGGATCGATGTTATCGGCCGCTACAGCCTCCGCCAGATCGACAGCAACCTGGGGAGTGACAATTTTGGGGAAGTACTCTCGGAATTGGGGGCCGGTACCCAGCAGCAATTTGTCCGCAATTTTCTGGATATTCAACTCTACAATATAGAACACAAAGGCGGGATAGAAATTCAAAAAGGCAACGAGGAAGTGGAGGCTACCCACTTTATTCAGTGGAGTGTGAAAGCCCAGCACGAGCGGATCGACGACCTGATCAACGAATGGGAACGCCTTGATTCGGCGGGTTATAGCCTGCCCTATGACGACCGTCAGGTGCTTTTGTTCACGACCCTGAATACGGCCAATCAACTGCGGTCCAACCGTTTTTCGACTTCCTTGCAGGACACCTATACCTGGCGGAAGGATGATCGCAGCGAAGTCTGCTTATCGGCGGGTATCCGTGGCAGTTACTGGGATCTGAACCAGGAATTACTCATCTCGCCACGGGTACAACTGTTGTACAAACCCCTTACAGGCAAGCGCGACATCAGCTACCGACTGGCTACGGGCCTCTATTACCAGGCGCCTTTCTACCGGGAGTTGCGCGGGTTCGATGGCCAGGTGAATACCGGGCTACTTGCCCAAAAGTCGCTGCACGTGGTTGGTGGTTTTACGCTGGATTTTTACCTGGGCAAACGCAACCCCAAG
>Ga0075467_10000106_pt1 | contig 57373 bp, 57 predicted proteins | sample DEB08_DNA_9_FD_75067 | JGI IMG/M metagenome (GOLD analysis project Ga0075467, IMG submission 75067) | Aqueous microbial communities from the Delaware River and Bay under freshwater to marine salinity gradient to study organic matter... | ecosystem: Environmental > Aquatic > Marine > Coastal ... | reverse complement strand
GTATTCAGATCATGTACTTGCCTCGATGCGCGATCTGATTGGTCCTGATCTGCGCCTGCACACCAGCAAACTGAACATGAAATGTGCCGGCTATGGTGCGGCGGTGGAATGGCATCAGGATTTCGCGTTTTACCCGCACACCAATGACGATTATGATGAAGTAATCCCCCCATTTATGGAAGCTTTTGTAATTAGAACGAAGCAGCCATTTGGTACTGGTTCAGTTTCATCGCGGGTAGGGGTCTATATGCTGTGCATGAAGGAAGAATAATGGTGTTTTGCACCAGATACTGTGTTTGCGATGGCGGATGGAAAACTACTTTTTATCTCTATTCACCATGCCAAAAACTGGGGGGCTAATTCGCGCAACTATCCAGCGGATTATCTAGGGGCGGCTGCCTACCCTATGATTTCTCGCACGCAAACTGCGAATGAAGATGGTTTGAGACGCATAAGAACATTTTGCATTTTTTTTGAGGAATTCTGTTCCCCAAAGGCAAGTTCTTGGAGAAAGCCTATTAGAATATCACTTTAACATATTGATTTAATTGGCGATCCCACGAGGACTCGAACCCCGAACCTGCTGATTAGAAGTCAGCTGCTCTATCCAGTTGAGCTATGGGACCACTGAAGGTGTTATTGGCTTCCCGTTTCGATATTGGCAAGTCTGTTGCGCAGAAAACTCGGGCGCGTTAGGACATTGAACGGCGTTCAGGTGGGAGGTTTTTTATGGCTCATGACACAACCAAGCGGCGCGAGGCTCTGCGCACGACACTCACCGAACTTGCCGAGGCGCATGTTCGCGCTGATGGGCTGGCCTCTTTGCGCGCCCGCACTTTGGCAACGGAAGCCGGATGCGCGGTCGGTGCGATCTACAACGTATTTGATGACATGACTGGGCTGACGCTGGCGGTAAACGGACGCACGTTTCGCCGCCTTGGCACCCACGTTTCTGATGCCGTCGCCAAGGTTGCTGACACCACGCCCACCGAACGTCTCGTCGCAATGGCCGTCGCTTACCTCGAGTTTGCAATCGCAAACCCGAATCTCTGGCGTGCGCTTTTTGACGTCGAAATGTCATCGGATCGCGACGTGCCTGCGTGGTATCTCGAAGAACTCGGTCGCCTCTTTGCCATCATTGCCGGGCCATTATCCGAGTTGCACCCCGACCCGGCACCCGGCGAAATAGACCTGATGACCCGGGCGCTGTTCTCGTCGGTTCATGGAATAGTGCTGCTCGGCCTCGAAAACCGCATTTCAGCAGTCCCGCGCGAGCGCCTTGAGGGTATGATCGAATTTCTCTTGCACCGTGTAACCGCGACTTGAACTTCGTCGGTCAGCGCCGTTTAGTGAGTCCAGGCCCCCCGGCGGTTGGTTGCAAAATTCTCTCCATAGCCACCGGCACGCACATTCGGTTTTCGGGGCTTGGGGTCAGCGACTACGGCCTCAATGCCGTGATCCTTTGCATAATCCAGCGCGGCTTCCTTGGTCGCAAACCGCATCCGGACTTGGGCTTGGGTATCGTCGGAAGACGTCCAGCCCATCAGCGGATCAACTTCGCGGCCCGTGTCGTTGACATATTCCAGCACCCATTCGCGGCTTTTCGCTTGCCCCGAGGACATAGCCGATTTCGCAGGTTTGAAGATGCGCGCTGTCATAACAAGTTCCCTTTTCGCTAAATGATCTATCGCTCAAAAAGGGCTGGTGGCGCAAGGGCAGAAGACGCCTCAGATGAGTGCCAATCGGAGCACTGGGAACGAGAGATGGGTAATTCGCGCGCGGGGGCGGCAACTCGCTCAGCCGCTTCATGCAATCACTATACACGATATGCGTGAGTCATAATTTTTATTTCCTCCTTAGCTTGCGTTTCCACTTAGCGCATTTTTAGCATCAATTCTCTTCAAATTGTCAGCAGCGTCCCAGTTACGGCAAACAACGCCTTGAACCGGAACAAAAGAAGATCAAATCTGATGGACCGAAAGGAATCACCGATGTCCGCCGAACCTGCTCTTCATTCCAGTGCCTCAGGCACCCCTGCCCGCGAGAAACTCGAGGGCGGCCGCGCTTTGGTGATGCACACAGATTTCAAGCCCGCGGGTGACCAGCCGACGGCCATTGTCGAGCTTTCCGGGGGCATTAACGAAGGTGAGCAAAACCAGGTCCTGCTCGGCGCAACCGGCACCGGCAAGACCTACACCATGGCGAAAGTCATCGAGGAAACTCAACGTCCAGCGATCATTCTTGCGCCCAACAAAACACTGGCCGCGCAGCTTTATGGAGAATTCAAAGGCTTCTTCCCCGACAACGCTGTCGAATATTTCGTCAGCTTTTACGATTATTACCAACCCGAAGCCTATGTCGCCCGATCCGACACCTACATCGAAAAAGAAAGCCAAATTAACGACCAGATCGACCGGATGCGCCACTCGGCCACACGCGCCCTCCTTGAACGCGACGACGTGATCATCGTGGCGTCTGTGTCCTGCATTTATGGCATCGGCTCGGTCGAAACCTATGGCGCAATGACCCAGGAGCTCATCACGGGCCACGAATACAATCAGCGAAAAGTCATGGCCGACCTCATCGCACAACAATACAAACGCAACGATCAGGCCTTTCAGCGCGGCACCTTCCGTGTGCGCGGCGACTCTTTGGAAATCTGGCCCGCCCACCTCGATAGCCGCGCATGGCGTCTGTCCTTTTTCGGCGAGGAACTCGAAAGCATTGTCGAATTTGACAGTCTCACCGGCGAAAAGACCGGTGCGATGGAAAAGGTGCGCATCTACGCCAACTCCCACTATGTCACGCCCAAACCAACGCTGAAGCAGGCCATTGAAAGCATCAAATCCGAACTGAAAATGCGCCTCGCCCAACTCGTCGACGAAGGCAAACTGCTCGAAGCGCAACGCCTGGAACAGCGCTGTAACTTCGACGTCGAAATGCTCGAAGCCACAGGCCACTGCAACGGCATCGAAAACTACTCACGCTACCTCACAGGACGCGCGCCCGGCGAACCGCCCCCCACGCTGTTTGAATTCATCCCCGACAACGCCATCGTCTTCGCCGACGAAAGTCACGTCTCGGTCCCGCAAATCGGCGGCATGTACAAAGGCGACTACCGGCGCAAATTCACGCTAGCAGAACACGGGTTCCGCCTGCCGTCCTGCATGGACAATCGTCCCCTCAAATTCGAGGAATGGGACGCCATGCGCCCACAATCGATCTTCGTTTCAGCCACACCATCCGCGTGGGAACTTGAGCAGGCCGGCGGCGTCTTTACCGAACAGGTCATCCGCCCCACAGGGCTCATCGACCCGATGATCGAAATTCGCCCGGTGGAAATGCAGGTCGACGATCTTCTCGACGAGGTCCGCAAAGTCACCCAAGACGGCTTCCGAACGCTTGTGACCACGCTCACCAAACGCATGGCCGAGGACCTCACCGAATACATGCACGAACAGGGCATCAAAGTCCGCTACATGCACTCCGACATCGATACGCTGGAACGCATCGAGATCCTCCGTGATCTTCGTCTCGGAGCGTTCGACGTCCTGATCGGGATCAACCTTTTGCGCGAAGGCCTCGACATCCCCGAATGCGGCCTTGTCGCAATCCTCGACGCCGACAAAGAAGGCTTCCTGCGCTCGGAAACTTCCCTCATACAGACCATCGGTCGCGCCGCACGCAACGAAAAAGGCCGCGTTATCATGTACGCCGACCGCGTCACCGGCTCGATGGAGCGCGCGCTGGGTGAAACCGACCGCCGCCGCGCCAAGCAGATCGCCTACAACGAAAAACACGGCATCACACCCGCGACGATCAAAAAGAACGTCGACGACGTGATGGCCGGTTTCTACAAGGGCGACGTCGACATGAACCGCGTTACGGCCAAGATCGACAAACCGCTTGTCGGCGCAAATTTACAGGCTGTCTTGGAGGGCTTACGCACCGACATGCGCAAAGCCGCCGAGAACCTCGAGTTCGAAGAGGCGGCGCGTCTGCGAGACGAAGTCAAACGGCTCGAAACTGTACAACTTACGATAGCCGACGACCCCCTGGCGCGACAGTCAGCGGTGGATCAGGCCGTGAGAGACAACGCGAAAGGCAAGGGCCGGAGCACAGCCGGAAAGGCCGGCCAAAAGGGCGGGAACGTGAAGCGGCGGGGCAGGTAAGCTACCTGATCTGTCGGTAGCGTTTACGCACGGCACCGACATTGAGAGGCCATTGCCCAAAGGGGAGAGTCCTGAACTGGGAGTATACGAACCTCTGTATCTGGCCCGACCCGCCGGGTTTCAGATTTGGTCACGCATTGAAGCGCTCCTCAAACATGACGCTTTTTGCGTGCGTTCATTGAAGCGTTTCCTGGACCCCACAGCGGGCTTTCAGCCTGAACCGGTACTCACTCCCAACTCCGCCCTAACCTTCTTTGTCAACCTCGCCACCGCCATCTCATAGCTCGCCACGATATGATCCCGCAAAGACGCCTCACTCAACGCCCCCACCTCGTATACTTGCACCCACTTCATCCCCCGCGACGCAAGATAAGGCGCAGGCCGTATTCCCGGCGCGTCCCGCAAAACCTCCCAGGCGATATCCCCCACCTTAAGCGTGAACGCCGAATTCCCCTCGTACCACCCACACAGCGCGATAACCTTCCCACCAACCTTCCACACATCCGCATTGCCCCACTGAACAACATGGCTAGTCGCCTTCAGCCCACCGCAAAACTCGTTGAATTCTTCGCGCGTCATCCCGCCTCCAAGGCTTGCATTCCTGATCCTACTGCGAGACGCTTGGCAAATCCAAATCCAAAGGCCCGCCAATGCCCGTCCTCGCCTTCGACCACGTCAACGTCCGCACTGCGCAACTCGACGAGATGATCACCTTTTACGGCGCCATCCTTGATCTCCACCCCGGCAAACGCCCCGATTTCGGCTTTCCGGGCGCATGGCTTTATCTTGGGGATCACCCCTACATCCACCTCGTCGGCGTCGACGGCAGTGTTGCAGCCGGACTCAACCTGAGCCTCGAACACTTCGCCTTCAGCGCCACAGGCCTCGCCGATTTCCGCGCACTTCTCGATGCGCACACCATCGATCACCGCCTGGCCGTCGTCCCTGGAATGCCCATCGTACAAGTCAATTTTTTTGATCCCGACGGCAACCACATCCACATTGATTTCGATACAGCGGAAATGGAAAGCTGACACGCACAAAGACCGGGCTATATCCCCCACATGCGCACACTCATCGCCCTCGCCCTCCTCGCGACTCCCGCCACCGCGTGGGAGTTCACCGCTTCCCCGGTCTGTACCGTTTCCCATGAAACCGCAGACGGGGCGCTGACGCTCTCCTACGACCCCCGCCTGCCCGACCCATACGCCATCGCGGTCACCGCAAATACCCAATGGCCCGATGCCCCCATCTTTGGCATACGGTTCGACGGCCCCCGCGCGCTGACTATTACAACCGACCGCCAGATCGTTGACGGCCCAACCGTAACCGTCCGCGACCAAGGCTTCGGCAATGTCTTGAATGGATTAGAATTCAACGCTACGGCCACTGTACTGCTTGGGGACACCGCGATACCCTTCCCGCTGAACGACGCGGCCCCCGAAATTCAGCGGTTCCGCGCCTGCATCGCCGCACCCATCGCCTGACAATCACCGTCGACAGTCCAGCGCCTTGCGTGCGATGATCTGCACAAACCGCCAAGGACGTCGTCATGCCCCCTGAATTCCACCTTTTTGCAAGCGGACCACGCCCAGTAGCCCCCTTCAGCCACGCCGTTGAAACCGATGGCTGGGTCATTCTGAGCGGACAAATGCCAACCGACCCCAACGCCCCGGACGCGCCGCTCCCCGAAGGCGTCATTGCGCAGACCGCCCGCGTGATGAACAATCTCGCGCCGATCCTTTCCGAACTGGACCTCGAGCTCAGCCATGTCGTCCAATGCCGGTGCTTTTTGACCGAATTCGAACGCGACTACGCCGACTTTAACGAATGTTACCAAAGCTACTTCCCCGCCGAGCGACGTCCGGCCCGAACCACCGTGGGCATCACGGCTTTGGCGGTCGGCGCACTTGTCGAAATCGACTGCATCGCGCGCAGACCCTGACATCATGGCTCAGGATCCAGTCCGCCCCACCGACGACGATGCTCGCGCCCTTGCGCGCGATCTGATCAATGACGCCACCTTCGGCGCCCTCGGCGTCATCTGGGACAGCGCACCAATGGTTACCCGGATTGCCATCACAACCGATACAGATGGCTGCCCCATCACATTGGTGTCGGATTTATCCACCCACACCAAAGCCCTAAGAAAGGCGCCCAAAGCCTCGCTGCTTGTCGGAGAACCCGGACCCCGCGGCGATCCACTGACGCACCCTCGACTGACGCTGCAAGTAGACGCCCAATTTGTCCAAAAAACCCAAGCCCGTATAGACCGCTATCTGTCGCTTCAGCCCAAGGCAAAAATCTACATCGGCTTCACCGACTTCCATTTTGCACGTCTTACCCCCTATGACGCTCACCTGAATGGCGGTTTTGGCAAAGCGTTTCGCCTGTCCCGCGATGATTTACTATTATGAAGGCCATCGAAAACAGCGCCAAAAAGAGACCCTCCACCACGAAGAGACGGCGAAACTGCTGTCGTGATTAGCCCGTGATCATTCAGGCGTCGGAAAATGGATTTAGCGGGAGTGGCTTAAACCAGCATATACCATGCGTTTGCTGAAAGGCTCATGCACCTACATCCGGCGTGCGCAAAAGCTGCACGCCATTGATGCGCCAGCCCTCGGTCGTTTGGATCATCTGGTAATCAAGAATGTGGACGGTGCCAGCGGCATCTCGCACCAGTGCCTTCTGCCACAGGTTGCCAGCAACCTCGCGCAATTCCAAAAACCGAAACTCATCCGGGCGCCAGACCATCGGATAGCCGTTCTTGACCATTGATCCAAAATTGTCGGCGTCGCGAAATAGCATCTGAATGTTCGGCGATGCAAAGGTGAACGCCTCAGCGAAATCATCCGCCTGAAAAGCCTCGATCTGATCTTGGATTGTACCTTCGATGGCCGGTTCCGCTGGCAAAACATCAGCGGCAATGAGCAACCCAGACCATCCGATCCAAAGCATAATTCCGAATACAAATCGACGCATGTCGCTCTCCTTTTCCGCTGCTTCTCTTTTAAAAGATACGCGGGTCAGGCGAGTTTGGTTCAAAAAATCGCCTTAGGACAGCTCGCCCGCCAACGCGCGATCCATCAGGGTAATCGTCTCCGGCACCCCGTACAGCGCAATAAACCCGCCAAACCGAGGCCCCTGCGACGCGCCCAAAAGCACCTCGTAAAGCGCCTTGAACCAATCGCGCAGCGGCTCGAACCCATGCTGTTTTCCGACGGCAAACACCATCGACTGCAACTCTTCCGGATCCGCTCCACCATCCCAATCGGCAAGCCGACCACGCAAGTCCTCAAGCGCTGCACGCTCCATTTCACTTGGCGCACGAAACTCGCGCGTCGGGCGCACAAAATCGTTGAAATATCGCACCGCGTGCCCCGCAGCCTCATCCATATCCGGGTGCGTCTCAGGCGTTGCATCCGGCGCATAGCGGCCAATAAAACCCCAAAGCGTTTCCTTGTCCTTGGCACCTGAAACCGACGCCAAATTCAACAACATCGCAAACGGCACAACCATATTCGACACCGGCACTTCGCCCTGATGAATATGGAACACCGGATTGGCCAGCCGCGCCTTTTCGTCTTGATCAACGTAGGCCCGAAGCTGCTGGTGATACTCGTCCACCGCTTTCGGGATCACATCGAAAAATAACCGCTTCGCCGTCTTCGGCTTTTGATACATGAAATACGACAGGCTTTCGGTCGAGGCATAGGTCAGCCATTCGTCAATCGAAATGCCATTGCCCATCGACTTCGAAATCTTTTGGCCAATCTCATCAAGGAACAATTCATAGGTGAACACCTCGGGCGCACGGCCCCCAAGCACCCGACAGATGTTGGAATAAATCGGCGTGTTCGGCGCGTGCTCCTTGCCGTAGGGCTCGAAATCCACACCCAAAGCCGCCCAGCGCGCGCCAAAATCCGGCTTCCACTGAAACTTTACATTCCCGCCTGTCACCGGAAGCGTCGTCTCCGTGCCGTCCTCGTCATCAAAGGTGACAGTGCCGTCCTTGGCATTCACCTCTTTCATTGGAACATACAAAACCCGGCCCGTCGTCGGGCTGATCGGCAGGAAAATCGAATAGGTCTGCTGGCGTTCTTCGCGCAGGCTTTTCAACATCACGGCCATCAGATCATCGTAACGCTCACACGCCAGCAAAAGAGTTTCGTCAAAGCGCCCCGAGGCATAAAATTCTGTCGCCGAATAGAATTCGTAGTCAAACCCGAACGTGTCCAGGAATCGCCGCAACATCGCATTGTTGTAATGGCCAAAGCTGTCGTACTCACCGAACGGATCTGGAACGCGCGTCAAAGGCCGCTGCAAATGCTCGCGCAGCATCTCGGGGCTCGGCACGTTGTCCGGCACTTTGCGTAACCCGTCCATATCGTCCGAAAAACAGATAAGCTTCGTTGGAATATCCGACATTACCTCAAATGCACGCCGCACCATTGTCGTGCGCAGCACTTCGCCAAATGTCCCGATATGCGGCAAACCGGACGGACCATAGCCCGTTTCAAACAGCACATAACCCTTCTCAGGAGGCACTTTTTCATACCGTTTCAAAATGCGCCGCGCCTCTTCAAAGGGCCAGGCCTTAGAGGTCATTGCTGCATCTATTAAAGCGGTCATCTCACATTTCCTTCACTGATTGCGCACGATACCGTCACGCAAGGCTCGCTACCTATTGCGGGCCGGGTATGTCGTCAATAAAATCAAAGGGAAATCCGAAAAAGGAATGCGCTTTGTCTTTGCTCCCCAATGACTACACACCGGCCGATACGCTGGTGGCGATCATGATCACGATCTCAGCCTCTGACGAAACCATCCGCACGTCGGAACTCGTCACGATCGAGCGTATTATCAATCACTTGCCCGCTTTCGCCGACTTTGACATCGCGCGTCTGAAAGACATCTCGAACGGTGTTCTCGACCTCTTCGCCGAAGAAGACGGGCTCGACATTCTCTGGGAGGGCGTGCGCGCCACGTTGCCCGAGCGATTGTTCGAAACCGCCTATGCGATGGCCTGCGATGTGGCTGTGGCGGACGGAAAAGTGCTCGAAAGCGAACTTCAGATGCTTGAAGATATGCGTCATGAGCTGAATATCGACCGTCTCAGCGCGGCCGCCATCGAACGCGGCGCGCGCGCGCGCCACATGGTCGTCTAGGACCTCTCGAACTGGCGTGCCCACTCCGACAAAAGTCGTTTTTGCAGGCGCCGCGAGCGGTTCGCCCAAGTCCTTGATCCGGGTGGTCGCTCGCGTTGCTCCGTCGGGATCGAGTCCCGTCGCTGTTTGTCTGCCGTCAGAATCGCAAACACCAAGCGGCGACCGCTTTTGGTATACATGTACCCAACCAGCGCACTGACAAAGTTAAGCGTCCCCGTCTTGGCGACCGCCGACACACCCGCCATGGGCTTGCCGTCTGTGCGATTGGGATCAGGAACCGAGAGCGACTTCATCAACGGCTCAACGCCCTCGCCTTGCCGCAGAATTTCCAACATATCACGCGCGCTGATCTCGGAATCGTACCCAAGCCCGGAATGGTCACGAAACGTCATGCGCCGCGTGCCAAACTGTGTTTCGGCCCACCCCGCCATGCGCGAACCTGATCCGACCAAGTTCCCAAGCGGCACGTCATTCACAAGGCTCGACGTCATCCCAACAGCTTCCGCCGTGATATTCGTCGAATACCGCATCATCCCCGTCAGGATTTGATCCAACGCATCGCTTGGGGCCGCACCGACAACCCTGCCAACCGGCGCGGTCTGCGACACCTGCGGAAAGGGCAGTTTCAGCCCATTCAGTCGCGCCACCGATCGAAATGCATCCCCTGCATAGAGGGCTGGAAAGCGCACAGGCAGCCACCGCGCGCCCGCCTTCTTTCCAAGCGATCCTCGCGCAACGCTCCAATAATCAGCCGTCATGCCCTTGCGGTATTCGTACACCGGCGAGGACCGATCCACCATTTGCATCCGCGCCACGTTCGTTTCAGGCGAGTATCGTAGCGATCGCGCCTGCATCGTAATATTGATCTTCTCGCCTTCCGGAATCCACTCAAAGTGAACCCGGTTGAAATTAAGGTTCAGCCCCCCGTAGGACGGATTATACGCCACCACTTCGGGCTGATCCGCATCAATCCGATCTGCCCGCGGCAGCGCGTCAGCCCAAACCAGAAACCGCCCCGATATCCGCGAAATACCGGCTTCAGCCACCACCTTCGACAGGTCCGCAAGCGCATCACTCGTCAACGTCGGATCGCCTCCGCCGACAAGGCAAAGGTCTCCCTTCAACTCACCATCAACGATCTCACCGTCCGCAAAAACCCTTGTTTCAAAACGAAAATCCGCGCCCAGACGGTCAAGCGCATAAAGCGAGGTCACGGCTTTCAATGTGCTTGCAGGCGGCATCGGTCGTCCCTGCTGGCGCATATCCAGGATTTCACCGGTTTGCGCATCGGCCACAGCGAAGGTAACTGCACCCACAACACCCGATTTCGCCACCAGTTCATTCGTCCGCCCATCGCGGGGCGTCGCCACTCCACGGGGCGGCGGACGCATGGTCGACAACGGGGCCTCTGCCAAAGCGGCATGCCCGGCGGTAGCTGCAAATCCAGTCAAAATGGCGCGGCGAGAGGGGGTGCTCGTCATAAGACGTGTTATCCGGCGGCTTGGTCAGTCAGGCAAGGTTTTCCTCGGCTCACATGTCATTTTTGTGGCCCCGAACATTCACTTTTTCGTAAATTTGACGTTGTCAGCCCGAAGCGCCGTCGAACTGATCGGCATCATTGGCACATTCACAAAGCACCAAGCCGGCGCCTCGCAACCCGCCAAAATACCCGCCTCCCGCGATCTCAGCTTTGCCGAGCGGAACTGCCGCGCAGCAGGTGACATCCGCGCCGAAATCCGGTCCCCAGGCCGCGCCAGAACACCGATTGGTACCGTCTCGAAAATCTCCCGCCACCGGTCCCAGCGGTGAAACCCCGCCAGATTGTCCGCACCCATCAACCAGACGAAATCCACACCTTGATACCGCTGTAACAAGCCGTCCAGCGTCGCCGCCGTAAACCGTGTACCCATCCGCGCCTCAAGGTCCGTGATCCGCACACGCGGATGCTGCATGATCTGACGTGCCAAGGCCAACCGCTCGCCCAAAGGTGCCGGTCCGCGTGTCTTCAAAGGATTGCCCGGAGACACCAGCCACCAGACCTCATCAAGCTGAAATCGCTTCAGCGCCTCGCGCGAAATATGTACATGCCCGGCGTGCGGCGGATCAAACGACCCACCCAACAAGCCGATGCGGCGACCGGCATCCGCAACGGGCCAGCCCTCAGCCATGCCGCACCCGACCAGCCATAAACGGCCCTGCCCCGGCTGCAATCGTTCCAGTGATTTCAAGCATTTGCCTCATATCACCGACCCTTGGCCACCCAAAGTCATTTTGTCAATTCCCGGCGATTGCGCCGTAAAAACCCGCTAAGGCCTAACCGCCGCGATAACTTCGATCTCCACCTTGAATTCTGCCCGTGTGAACCCGCTCACGATCATCAACGTCGATGCGGGCAAACGCACGACATCCGCAAGCCACGCATCCCGCGCCGCCATATAGGCGGCCATAAACCCGCGATCCGTCACAAACGCGCTAATCCGCACCACATCGTCCCGCCCGGCCCCGGCCTCGGCAAGAATTGCATCTATATTGCTGAGACAAATATCTGCCTGCGCCCGCACAGCGTCGGGCACAGTACCGTCCCGCGCCAAACCCAGCTGCCCCGAGGTAAATACCAGGCGACACCCCGCAGGCACCTCGACCCCATGGGCATAGCGCGCGAAGGGCGGCGCAATCGTATCTGGCACAAGTGTCTTCATGCGCAGACGGTGCAATGGGTTTTGGACCAGTGCAAGGGATAAACTTTCCGAACTTTAAGTGCCCGAAGCATGGGCGAATCGCACATAGGTGCGTAATGATTGTGCAAAGCGGTCTGAGGGGGCTGTCGAATGAGGCGATCCAAATTGGAAGCCCGGCCTGGTTCCTCGCATATGACTAAAGACAAAAACCTGGAGGTGAGGATGTCCAATAAATTGAAAATCGCCGGAGCAGTTGCTGCTGCCCTGACCGGCACAAGTGCCTTTGCCGGTGGCCACTTGATCGAAGTCTCTTTCGGCACAAACTGGGTCGCCCAAGCAGAACACGGCGGCTTTTACCAATCCGTCGCTGACGGCACCTATGAGGCCTGCGGCCTTAGCGTCACCATTCTGCCCGGTGGCCCACAGGTGAACAACCGCGCGCTGATGTTTGCCGACCGCATCCAGTTCCACATGGGCGGCGATTTGCTGCAAGGATTTAGTGCAGCACAGGAAAAGATTCCCGTGGTGAACGTGGCTGCAATCTTCCAAAAACACCCGCAAGTCATCGTGGCCCATCCCGAAAGCGCAAGCAGCTGGGAGGATCTCAAAGACCTGACCCTGCTGATAGGCGACAACGGCTACCAGTCCTACTACCAGTGGATGATCGCAGCCCATGGCTTCACCGCAGAACAGCGCCAGCCCTACACATTCAACCCGGCACCGTTCCTTGCGAACAAGGAAGTCGCGATGCAGGGCTATCTTTCGTCCGAGCCCTACCTTGTTGAAAAAGAAGGCGGTTTCACACCCAGTGTCTTTTTGATCGCAGACGCGGGATACTCGTCTTATGCAACCACGATCGAAACCATGCAGAAAACCATCGACGAAAGCCCCGAAGTGGTCGAATGCTTCGTCGAAGGATCGATCAAAGGCTGGTATAATTTCCTCTACGGCGACAATGTCGCCGCGATGGAACTGATCAAAACGGCCAATCCTGAAATGACCCAGGACAAGATCGACTTTGCCATTTCCAAATTGAAGGAATGGGGCATCGTGGATTCGGGCGATACAGAAACCATGGGTATCGGCGTGATCACCGACACCAAGGTGTCCGACTTTTACAACAAACTCGTAGAAGCCGGTGTGCTTGAAGCAGGTCTCGACTACTCGGCAACCTACACGACGCAATTCGTCGGCAAGGGCGTCGGGCTCGACCTGAAGTAAGCCACATCAGACCAACAAGCCCGGTCGCTGACACTAGCGGCCGGGCGTTTTCTTCACCCGAGGTAGCCAAATGGCCTTACCCATCGATCAGCGCCCAACCCTGCTGACTATGAGTCACGTCGAAAAGACGTTCAATGGTGACGTGGTAGCCCTGAAAGACATGAACCTGGCCGTGAACGAAGGTGACTTCGTCTCGCTTCTCGGACCGTCCGGCTGCGGCAAGTCCACCGCACTCCGGTTAATCTCGGGCCTCCTGCCCCCCACGCGCGGCAAAATCGCCTGGGACGGCGGGCGCAATGCCGACGACCTCGGCGTCGTCTTTCAGGAACCAACTCTGATGCCGTGGGCAACTGTCGCCCAAAACGTCTGGCTCCCGTTCCGCCTCAAAGGCGTGCCGTACAATCAGGTCCGCGACGAAGTCCTTGAAGCCCTGAAACTCGTCGGCCTCGACAAATTCCAGAATGCCTACCCACGCGAGCTATCCGGCGGCATGAAGATGCGCGTCTCCATTGCCCGCGCCATGGTCACCAAACCGCGCCTTATCCTGATGGACGAACCCTTCGCTGCGCTGGATGAAATCACCCGCTTCAAACTGAACAAGGATCTTCTGGCCCTGAAGGCCGCGATTGACTGCACGGTGATCTTCGTCACCCACTCGGTCTTCGAAAGCGTGTTTCTATCCGATCGCATCGTTGTCATGGCCGCGCGTCCGGGCCGCGTCATCCACGAATTACACGTCGACACCCCCTACCCACGTGACGAAGATTTCCGCACGTCGGCCGAATACGCCGTCCACACCCGCGCCACCTCGGACGCGCTCCGCGAAGCGATAGGAGAAGCGGCATGAGCCTCACCGAAACCGGCCCTGTCCCGGCCCCCGCGATCGACGAAGAAGAAGCCGCGCGCGCGCGCCAGGACCGCATCAACCGCATCGCCAAATGGACGCTGCCCTCAGCCGTGATGTTTTTCACAATCCTCGCCTGGCACCTCTACGTCACGATCAACGACATCCCGCACTACGTCCTGCCCGGCCCTGTCCTGGTTGCACAATCCATTGTCAACGACTGGAACCTCTTGTGGCCCGCAATGGTGCTGACCTCGCGCCTTACTCTCCTCGCCCTCCTCTTCGCCATCCTCGGAGGCGTCACCCTCGCCGTCGCCTTTACACAGTCCCGCTGGGCCGAAATGTCGTTCTTTCCCTACGCGGTGATCCTGCAGGTGACACCCGTCGTCGCCGTCGCCCCGCTTTTGCAAATCTACGTCGACAGTGCCTTCGTCGCCGCCCTGCTGTGCGCATGGATCGTGGCGTTCTTCCCTATTCTGTCGAACACCACCATCGGCCTGAAATCCGCCGACCATAACCTGCAGGACCTTTTTACCATCTACGGCGCAAGCCGCTGGCAACGCCTGCGTTACCTCGCAGCCCCCTCCGCCCTGCCGTTCTTCCTCGGTGGCCTCAAAATTGCGGGCGGCCTCGCCCTGATCGGTGCGGTGGTTGCAGAATTCGTCATTGGACGCGCCGGCACCGGCCTCGGCCTTGCCTCAACGCTGCTCGAGGCCTCCTATCGCTTCAACTTTGGTCGCCTCTATGCCTCGCTGATCCTGATCTCAGCTATGGGCGTCGTCATCTTCGCCGTCACCTCGACCATCAGTCACCTCATGCTGCGCAAGTGGCACGAAAGCGCATTGAAACGCGACTGATGGGCCCATTTCGCAGTATACCCGACGGCAATGTCACGCTAATGAACGTCACCGTTCCGGGCTTCCTCATTGGTCGCCCGGAAGACCTCGTCACGACCTACCTCCACCTCAAAAACGGGCGCATTTCCGACACCGGTGGCATCCAGATCGACATGGGCCGCGCCATGGTTTTTCCCTGTTTCACCGACATGCACACCCATCTCGATAAGGGCCACATCTGGCCCCGCGCCGCGAACCCAGACGGTACATTTTACGGCGCACTCACCACTGTCAGCACCGACCGCGCCGCGAACTGGACCGCCACAGACGTCGCCGGCCGCATGGAATTTTCATTGAAATGTGCCTACGCCCACGGCACCAAAGCGATCCGAACGCACCTCGACTCGATCCCGCCGCAAGACAACATCTCATGGCCGGTCTTCGCAGAGATGCGCGCCAAATGGGCCGGCAAGATCGACCTTCAGGCCGCCAGCCTCATCGGCTGCGAAAGTTTTGAAAATATTGCAACCGACTATGCCGCAACCGCCGACATCGTCGCCGCAAACGGCGGGGCCCTCGGCATGGTCACCTATCCAGTCGCAGACCTGAAACAACGCCTCACCGATTTCTTCATCCTCGCCGGAAACCGCAGCCTCGAGGTCGACTTCCACAGCGACGAAACCATGGACCCCGAAAGCGAAACCCTGCGCGCCATCGCCGAAACCGTGCTTGAAACCGGCTGGGACAAACCCGTCACCATCGGCCATTGCTGCTCGCTGTCAACACAATCCGACGCCCGTGCCATGGACACCATCGACCTTGTCGCCAAAGCAGGGATCAACATTGTCAGCCTGCCGCTCTGCAATCTCTACCTTCAAGACCGTCACGCAAACCGCACACCGCGCGGGCGCGGCATCACCCTTATCCACGAAATGAAGGCCCGCGGCATCAACGTCAGTTTTGCCAGCGACAACACCCGCGACCCCTTCTACGCCTACGGTGATCTCGACATGATCGAGGTCATGCGCCATTCGACCCGCATCGGCCACCTCGACCACTCTGATGCCGACTGGACCCGCGCATTCACCACTAACCCCGCCGCCGCTATGGGCCTCGACACACCGTCCCTCGCACCCGGCGCGCCCGCCGATCTGGTGATCTGCAACGCCCGCGACTGGAGCGAACTGTTCGCGCGTCCCCAATCCGACCGCATCGTCCTGCGCGCGGGCCAGAAAATCGACACGGCGCTTCCCAATTACAAAGACCTTGACCACTTGATGGAGACCACCTGATGCAAGACCGTATCGCTGCCGCCAAGGCCGCCCTTGCCCATCTCGACATCGAAGAAAAAGACAGCGCCATCAAAGCGGCAAGCCGCGACTTCTTCTGGTATTCGCCGGTCCTAAAAGACCGCCTTGACCATGTCACCGCCGACTTCGTCGTGCGCCCCAGAAACGAGGCCGAGGTCATCGAGATTCTCAAGGCCTGCTATGCCCATGATGTCCCCGTCACGACGCGCGGCTCTGGCACCGGAAACTATGGTCAGGCCATGCCACTGGAAGGCGGCTGCGTCATGCATTTGCGCCACATGGACAAGGTTCGCGAAATTCAGCCCGGACGCGTCATTTGCGAACCCGGCGTGCTCCTCAAAGACGTCGACGCCGCCTGCAAAGACCACTCCGGCCAGGAGCTCCGCATGTTCTCCTCCACATGGGCCACCGCCACCATCGGTGGCTTCATCGCGGGTGGCTCGGGCGGCGTCGGCTCCTGCACATGGGGAAGCTTGCGCGACCTGGGCAACATCATCCGCCTGCGCGTCGTCACCATGGAGGCCGAACCCCGCGTCGTCGAATTCCGCGGCGAAGAAATCGCCCGCGTTTCCCATGCCTACGGCACCAACGGCATTATCACCGAAGTCGAAATGCCGCTGGCCCCGGCCTATGACTGGGTCGAAATGTTCGTCGCCTTCGACAATTTCATGGAGGCTGTTCACTACACCGAACAGCTCGCCAAAGAAGACGGCATCCTCATCAAACTGGCCAATATCTTCGAGGCTCCCGTCGCCCACGACTACTTCCAGCGGGTGAAACCCCACGTTGACCCCGGCACGAACCTTGTCGGCCTCATGGTCGCGCCGCAGTCAATGGATGGCTTCCAAACCTTCACGAGCCGCCGACCCGAGGCAACAGTGATTTACCGCAGCGACGACAACAATTGGGAGCGCGGCCCCGGCCCGGTCTTTGAATATGGCTGGAACCACACGACACTGCGCGCTCTCAAGGTTGATCCCTCTGTGACCTACCTGCAGGTGCGTTTCGGTTATCCAAACCATATCGAATTGATCGAGCAAATGCGCGATGCGCTGTCGCCCGAGGTGCTGCACCACCTGGAGGCCTTACGCGAAAACGGCAAAGTCATCTTCGCAGGCCTCAGCCTTGTGAAATTCACCACCGAAGAGCGCCTAAACGAGATCGTGAAAATCCATGAAGACGCAGGCGCCATGGTCTTCAATCCGCACCGCTACACGCTGGAAGAAGGCGGGCGGCAATCCGTCGATGATCGCCAACTTGCCTTCAAAAAGGAATCCGATCCAAAGGGCCTGCTGAACCCTGGTAAGATGATCACGTGGGATGACCCGGATTTCTCCTTCGACGACATGTACGCCTATCCCAAACTCCAACCCTTAACCGAAGCCTAAAGGCGCAACCGTATGCACCGACGTAATACCGACGGAATACCGACGGCTTGTCGACCTCTCATTTCTGACCGTTTTGAGGGTCAGAAATGACCCGCGCACTCGTCCTTTACGCCCACCCCTGCGACGACAGTTTCGCCGCCGCGCTGCATCAAAACGTGGTCCAAACCCTGACCGATCGCGGCTGGGACGTCGACGATTGCGACCTGTACAAGGAAGGCTTCGATCCGGTCCTATCAGACGCCGGCCGACGCGGATACCACGAGGAACCCAGCAACATTGAACCGGTCAAAGACTACGTCGAACGCCTGCGCGCCTGTGACGCGCTAATCTTATGTTTTCCTGTGTGGAATTTCGGATACCCCGCAATTCTCAAAGGCTTTTTCGACCGCATTTTCCTACCCGGAGTGTCCTTCAAACTGATCGACGGAAAGGTCGTGCCGAACCTCACCCACATCAAGAAACTTGCCGCCATCACGACCTATGGCGGCACCCGCGTTCGCGCCACGCTAGCAGGCGACCCGCCCCGCATGAGCGTCAAACGCGCAGTCTGGCACGTGACGCGCCCCACCAAAATGCGCTACCTTGCGCTCTACGACATGAACCGCGCGACAGAGGCAAAACGCGCCGCCTACATCGCCAAAGTCCGCAAAGAAATGAAGGACCTCTGATGCGCGCCCTTGTCGTCTATTGCCATCCCCGCAAGACCAGCTTCACCGGTGCCGTCCGCGATGTCGTTGTGCAGAAATTAGAAGGGGTTGGCGCCGACGTGCGCGTTCTTGACCTCTACGCGCGCGGCTTCGATCCAGTCCTCACAGCCGCCGAGCACGAAGGCTACGAGGCCTGCCCCGACAACTGCGCGCCCGTCGAAAGCGATGTCGCCGACATTCGGTGGTGCGATGCGTTAATCTTTATTTACCCGACGTGGTGGTATGGTCTTCCCGCTGTCCTCAAAGGCTGGCTCGACCGCGTTTTTCTGCCCGATGTTGCGTTTTTGATGCCTGACGGCGAAAACACAACGATCCGGCCGGGTCTGCAGCACATCACGCGCCTCGGCGTGTTTACCACCTGCGGTGCAAGCTGGTGGCTCACACAATTCGTCGGCGCGCCCGGCAAACGCACAATTCTGCGCGGCATTGGCGTTCTCTGTGCCAAGCCCGTCAAAAAAGTCTTCGCCGCTCACTACCTAATGGACAGCTCGACCGACAAATCGCGCAAAAAACACCTCACCCGTGTCGCCGGAAAAATGGACCGCCTCGTTGGCGTACCGCAACGCCAGGCGGGCCCGGTATGATCCCCGTCATCGACTGGGCCAACGCCAAAACCGCCCGCGATAATGTTGTCAAAGACATCGGCATGGCCTTCAGAAATCCCGGTTTCATGGTCCTGACGAACCCCGACGTACCCACAAAACTGCGTAGAGAAGTATTTGATTCTGCAGATAAATTTTTTGATCTTGCGGTGAATGAAAAGCAACAGGTTTCGATCCTGAACACCCCCCATTTCCGCGGTTGGGGCGCCAAGGGCGACGAAAGCCTCGACGAAACTCAGCCTCAAATCGACACCAAAGAGACTTTCAATGTCGGCCTCGATCTTCCAGAAAATGACCCGCGAGTCCTCGCAAACAACCCCTTCCGTGGCCCGAACCAATGGCCCGATATCCCCGGCTTCCGCGAAACGCTTCTCGCGTACTATGACGCCGCGCAATCTCAGGGCCTCGCGATCCTCTCCGTCATCGCCGAAGACCTCAACCTCCCGTCAAACCACTTCGACGCCCTCTTCAAAGACCCTCTAAGCGCCCTCAGATTGCTCCGTTACCCGCCCCGAACGGGTGCGCAAAACGAGATCGGCGCAGGCGCACACACAGATTATGGCGCAATTACCCTCCTCATGACAGACGGTGAACCCGGCCTTCAGGTCCGTGCGCGAGACGGCGATTGGATCGACGTGCCCAGGGTCGAAAACGCCTACATCGTTAACGTCGGCGACTGCATGATGCGATGGTCAAATGACATCTATGTCTCGACCCCGCACCGCGTCCTTACCCCAAAAAACACCCGCCGCTCCGTCGCCTTTTTTGTCGAGGCAAACCCAGACACAATCGTCGCTGCATTACCCGGAACTGGCGATCCGAAGTATCCCGCCATCCGCGCCGCCGACTACCTGCAATCAAGGCTTGACGCCACCTATGCCCCGAAGGAGACCGCATGACCCGCCGCTTTGACTGGGCCGACTATCGGACAACTGAATTCCAAGATATGAATCCTGAAACCGTGATCGCAATCTTGCCCACTGCCGCCATCGAGCAGCATGGCCCACACCTTCCCGTCGGCACCGACACGATGATCGCTGAAGGCATGCTGGCCGAACTGCGCCACCAATGCCCTGATGACTTAGATATCCGCATTTTGCCGGTCCAGTCGGTTGGCAAATCAAACGAGCACCTGCACGCCCTCGGTACACTCACTTACACTGCGGAAACCGCGCTTGGCGCATGGCGCGAGATTGGAATGTCGGTCGCTCGCTCAGGTATCCGAAAAATCGTTATCGTCAACAGCCATGGCGGAAATCTCGATCTAATTTCAATACTTTCCCGTGAACTCCGGGTTCTTGCCGGAATGCTGGCGGTCAAATGCCAATGGGGCAATTTCGGAACACCTGAGGGTCTGTTTTCCGAACGCGAAGAAGCCTTTGGCATCCATGGCGGCGACCGCGAAACATCGCTTATGCTCCACTTTCGGCCCGAAACACTCGACATGAGCAGGGCCATTGATTTCCCGTCAACGGCCGAAGCCGCAACGATATCTCCCATCGGACCAATTTCCTACGGATGGGTCGCCTCTGACCTGAACCCTGACGGCACCGTGGGGGAAGCCCATTTGGCAACAGCCCCAAAAGGCAAGGCCGCCTGTACCCATCAGATTACCGGGTTCATCAACTTGCTCCGGCAGGTGAGGGATACACCAATCGGCGATCTCTCGCCCACCAAGGATGGCCCCTCTTAAGTCGTTGGCAACAATATGTTGACTTTGAAGTCCCTTCGGGTTGCTATGAAGAAGGCCATTTATCCCTAGGAGCCGGCAACACACCGAGGAATGCCATGGCGATCGGCGCAGTCATTTTTACACTACCAATTGCTCTTTTAGGAAGCATTTGGGTCATGGCGCATCATGGGCTGAACACGCTTGAAACACTCGGAGTCTATTCCGCGCTTGGGTGCATGACGCTTTTTACAGTCGTCATCGCAACGGTTGTGGCGCTGCGCGACATACGCTGATGCTTCGGTGCTGCCCGCATCCGATCTAAAACACAAGCAGCACAGGATTAGCGCCTATTCAGCCGCCTCAAGATAGTCTTCAAGCGGCGGACATGTGCATACCAAATGCCGATCCCCCCAAACGTTATCGACGCGATTAACAGGCGGCCAATACTTGTCCACCCGGAATGCGCCTTTCGGATAGCACCCCTGTTCGCGCGAATAGGGTCTATCCCAATCGCCCACCAGATCCTCAACAGTGTGAGGAGCATTCTTTAGTGGGTTGTTGTCCTGGTCACTCTCGCCCGCCTCAATCGCCCTAATTTCTTCCCGGATCGAAAGCATCGCATCGCAAAAGCGATCTAACTCGGCTTTTGGCTCGGACTCCGTCGGCTCAACCATCAACGTGCCCGCAACGGGCCAGCTCATTGTCGGTGCGTGAAACCCATTATCTATCAGACGCTTGGCAATATCATCAACACTCACGCCTGCGCTGTCCGCAAAGGGACGCGTATCCAGAATGCACTCATGCGCAACCCGGTCTTTTCCACCTCTGAATAAGACGGTAAACGCCCCTTCCAGTCGCTTCGCGATATAGTTTGCATTCAGGATCGCGACTTTTGTCGCCTGCGTCAGACCCTCTCCGCCCATCATAAGAATATAGGCCCAAGGGATCATCAAAATGCCAGGCGACCCGTATGGGGCAGCGCTAACCGGGCCTTCGACGCCTCCTGTCACAGGATGCCCCGGCAGGAACGGCTTGAGATGGGATTTGACGCCAATCGGCCCCATACCGGGACCTCCGCCGCCATGCGGAATACAGAAAGTCTTATGCAAATTCAGGTGGCTCACGTCAGAGCCGATCTCACCGGGCTTTGACAGACCAACCATCGCGTTCAGGTTCGCCCCATCAAGATAGACCTGCCCACCGTGGTCATGTGTGATCTCGCAAACTTCACTCACCGTCTCTTCGAAAACACCATGCGTCGAAGGATACGTAATCATACAAGCGGCCAACCGGTCGCCAGCAGCTTCGGCTTTGGCACGAAAATCGACCAGATCAATATCGCCATTCTCAGCCGATGCGACCACAACAACATTCATCCCGCACATCTGCGCGCTTGCAGGATTGGTTCCGTGGGCAGAGACCGGGATCAGGCACACATTGCGCTGATCATCCCCCCTGGAACGATGATACGCCATAATTGTCAAAAGCCCGGCATATTCGCCTTGCGCACCCGAATTAGGCTGCATCGACATAGCGTCGTAGCCGGTGATTTCACACAGTTTAGTCGATAGATCCTCGATCATTTCCGTGTACCCCTCCACCTGACCAAGCGGTGCGAAGGGGTGAATATTCGAGAACTCAGGCCAAGTGACTGGCATCATTTCCGCCGCTGAATTCAGCTTCATCGTACAAGATCCAAGCGGGATCATTGCGCGGTCCAAGGCCAGATCACGGTCGGCAAGACGGCGCATATAACGCATCATTTCCGTTTCGGCGCGGTTGTGGTGAAACGTCGGATGCGTCAGGAAATCACTTGTGCGGTGATATTCGACCGGCAACCGCGTGTATCCCGCCTCATAGTCGTCGCGATTAAGCGTCAGCCCAAACGCTCGCCAAACGCCTTCCAGAACGGCGGGCCGAATAGTCTCGTCAACCGAAATGCCAATCTTCGTGTCGCCCACTTTGCGAAAGTTGATCCGCTCTTTACGACCAGCTTCAAGGATGACCCCTTGCAGCGCCCCGACTTCAATCGTGATTGTGTCAAAAAACAACTTAGGCTCAACGCTATAGCCACCGGCCTCAAGCCCCATCACCAAGCGCTCGGTCTTTCGATGTATGCGCTGCGCGATCGCCTTCAATCCGTCGGGGCCATGGAATACGGCGTAAAACGACGCCATCACAGCAAGCAGTGCCTGTGCCGTGCAAACGTTTGATGTCGCCTTCTCGCGGCGGATATGCTGCTCGCGGGTCTGCAGCGAAAGCCGGTACGCCTTGTTGCCGCGCGCGTCGATGGACACCCCGACAAGACGTCCTGGCATCGCGCGCTTCAGAGCATCAGTGCAGGCCATATATGCCGCGTGCGGCCCGCCGTATCCCATCGGCACGCCAAATCGCTGGGTCGAGCCAACAGCAATATCAGCACCCATTGCACCGGGTTCTTTCAAAAGCGTCAAAGCCAGGGGATCCGCAATAACGATCCCAAGCGCTTTGACAGAATGCAGCGCCGTCATCTGATCAGTGAAGTCACGCACATGGCCGTAAGTGCCCGGATACTGAAAAACCGCGCCAAAAACGTCTTCAGCAACCAGATCTTCAGGCGCGCCGATGACAATCTCAATCCCCAGCGGTGCCGCACGCGTTTTCATCACCTCGATGTTTTGCGGGTGGCAATTCGCATCGATGAAAAACGTCTTTGATTTCGACTTCGCCGTCCGCTCAGCCATGGTCATGGCTTCCGCAGCAGCCGTGGCCTCGTCCAGAAGAGACGCGTTGGCTATCTCAAGTCCTGTAAGATCACAGACCATCGTTTGATAGTTCAAAAGCGCTTCAAGCCGCCCCTGACTAATCTCGGGCTGATAAGGCGTATAGGCAGTGTACCATGCCGGGTTTTCAAAGATGTTTCGCTGGATCGCAGGAGGCGTAACCGTGCCATAATACCCCTGCCCGATCATCGTGGTGAAGACCTCGTTCTTTTCAGCAACCTGACGCATGTACCACAACAACTCGCGCTCGGACTTTGGCTTGCCGAAGGACAATGGCTCCGCCTGCCGGATTTTTTCTGGAACCGTCTCCTCGATCAGTGCGTCAAGCGAAGATACGCCAAGCACTGCAAGCATTTCATCCATTTCGCTCGCCGACGGACCGATGTGGCGTCGATTGGCGAAATCGTATGGAAGGTAGTCTGTTGGGGTAAATGTCATATCTCTCTCCACAGCCGGTCTAAACAGCTGAAAATGCGTCGATAGTCACGCCAATAGTGCGAATTGACGTCAGTCGATCATGTCGTTGTAGGCGTCCTCATCCATAAGCGCGTCAAGCTGGCTCATGTCCTCAACTTTCATCTTGAAGAACCAGCCCCCGACGGTCGGGTCTTGGTTCACCAATCCCGGATTATCAGTCAGCGCGTCGTTCACCTCGACGATTTCACCATCCACCGGGGCCACGATATCTGACGCGGCCTTAACGCTTTCGATAACGCAAATTTCATCACCCTGGGCAACCTTCGTTTCCGTTTCAGGCAATTCAACAAAGACAACATCCCCCAACTGGGTCGATGCATGTTCCGTGATGCCAACAACAACCACGTCACCGTCTACGCGCAGCCATTCATGATCTTCAGTGTATTTCATAGAGCCCTCATTTGTTCTTTAGCGTTTATAATTTGAAGCACGAAACGGCATGTCCGCAACCGTTAAAGGCAGTCGTTTGCCACGGACGTCGCCTTCCAGCGCCGTGCCGCTCGCCGCGTAGTCACTTCGCACATATCCCATAGACACCGGCGCCTGAAGCGTCGGGCCAAAAGCACCGGATGTCACTTCGCCGATTTTCAATTCGCCGGCATAAATCTCGGTACCCGCCCGCATCGGCGCACGGCCTTCCGGCAACAAGCCGACACGCCTGCGCGGCGCGCCGTTCTGCAGCTCATCAAGGATACGATCCGCGCCAGGGAAACCGCCTGCGCGCTCGCCGCCGCGGCGGCGCGCTTTCTGGATCGCCCATTCTAATGCTCCCTCAACTGGCGATGTTGTTGTGTCAATGTCCGAACCGTAAAGGCAAAGTCCAGCCTCAAGTCTAAGTGCGTCCCGCGCCCCTAATCCAATGGGTTCGACCGCATCCAAATCCAGCAAAGCCTGCGCAAATCGTGGCGCATCGCGCTCGGGCAATGATATCTCGAAACCATCTTCTCCGGTGTACCCCGACCGCGAAACCCAAAGCTCGGCTCCGTGCCAATGAAAGGTGGCCACATCCATGAATCGCATGTCCGCCAGGTCAGGAACCAGAGATGCGAAAGCCGCTTCGGCATCCGGTCCTTGCAACGCGACAAGTGCGCGGTCGATGATGGGTTCTATCGTACACCTGTCCGCAAGATGCGCCTGAAGGTGAGCGATATCTGCCTCTTTGCAGGCCGCATTCACCACTAAAAACAGATGATCGCCGCGGTTGGCGACCATCAGATCGTCAAGAATACCGCCGTCGTCATTGGTAAACAGCGCATAGCGCTGCCTGCCTTCGGCAAGTGCCAGTATCGATACCGGGACGAGCGTTTCCAGCGCTAATGCGGCGTCTCGCAGGTCTCCGGACTTTGGCCGCAAGATCACTTGCCCCATGTGGCTGACATCAAAGAAACCCGCGGCGGCGCGTGTGTGCAGATGCTCTCTCATCACCCCAGCTGGATATTGCACTGGCATCTCATAGCCCGCAAACGGCACCATCTTGGCGCCAAGCGAAACATGAAGGTCATAGAGCTCTGTGCGCTTCAAATCCGACATAACATCCCCATTTACTGCCGGCGATTGCGCGCCGAGCACCTGCCGGGCAAAAGCCTTGCCCGTTGGCGCCCCCTCTGTCCTTTCGCCTGAGATCGTTATCCCTTCGGCGCCCCGAACTGGCCGGGGTCTCTCCAGAGTTTTATCGGCGCGGCGGTCCTTGGGCCTGAGAGTTTACCGGGGCGGTTGCTCCTTCGGCACCGGGACGAATCCCGACTTCTCCCGACGCGTCTGTCAAATCGTTACGTCGCTTTGCGCGGTCTGGCAAGACCTTGCGCGCAACGCACCTTCGCGACAATACTTCGTCCATGACCGCGTACGTTTTCGGATATGGTTCTCTTGTGAACCGGGCCACGCATACTTTTGATGCCGCGCATCTAGCCCGAATTTCCGGATGGCGGAGAGCGTGGCGGCACGTTGTTGGCCGCCAGGTGGCATTCCTGACTGCCGTGCCGCATCCAGCCTCCGAGCTGGATGGATTGATCGCCAATGTACCAGACGAGGGCTGGACTGAACTTGACGCGCGCGAGCATTCCTATGATCGCCAGTTGGCCCATGACGTGGCGCATCAACTTGGCCCCGACACGGCCGTCCATATCTACCACGCCCCACCCGAACGGCATGTCCCGACATCACACCTGCATCCGGTAATTCTGAGTTACCTCGACGTGGTTGTACAAGGCTATTTTCGCGAGTTCGGAGAAGACGGTGTGCTACGTTTTTTTGAAACAACCGACGGCTGGGACGCGCCGATTCTAGACGATCGCCACGCGCCTATTTACCCTCGCCATCAGAGACTTACGCCCCAGGAAGTCGATTTGGTGGATCGCAATTTGAAACACCTTGGCGCGACCGTGATCCTCGCGCCTTAGCGACGGTGATGGAGCAATTGGAGCAGGCGTGCCTGACGGTCGAATGGTTCGACTGCGACATCGCCGGGTGCGTCATCCGAAAGGACTTTCCGCACAAGAACAAAGGTCAACGCTGCGAAAATGATCCCGCCAACTGCCTGTCCGATCAAAACACCTAGAGCACCGAAATAATATCCACCAAGCAAGACAAAGGGGATGGTTCCAAGCGTATGGCGCCCCCAGTTGATCCAGGTGGAATAGAACGGATGCCCAAGGTTATTGAATGCCGCATTGCCAACGAAGATTACACCGTTGAAAAAGAACGCAAGCGCCAGTGGACCGCAAAACAGGAATATTAATTCCTTGGTAATGCCATCCGCATCGAAAAGGGACACTATCGGACCTCGCAAGAAAAACAGAACAACGGAAATAAACACCACGACCAAGGCCGTAAAGATTATGGCGTCTCGGAATGCTCCGCGTACACGGTCGGTTTGCCCCGCCCCAAAGTTTTGCCCGATGATCGGCCCAACAGCCCCGGAGAGCGCGAAGAGTACGCCAAAAGCCACCGGCGTCATCCGTGCAACAATGGCCATCCCGGCAACCGCGGCTTCACCAAACTCGGCCATCGAGCGGGTCACATAAGCCTGCCCAATGGGCGTCGCAAGCTGCGTCAGGATCGCAGGTGCTGCGATGGTCGCAACGGGTGGCAAGTCGGCGGCCAGACCTTTCAGTGTCGGGCGGCCGAAACCGCCGTAGTAGAGGATGATCGGAAGGACGCCGAAAATCGCGATAGCAATCCGCGCGGCAACACTGGCAAGGGCCGCCCCCGTCAGTTCAAGATCAAGTCCAAAGATCAGGATTGGATCCAGCACGGCGTTGACAGCCCCGCCCCAAACGGTCGCCATCATTGCGCGCCGTGCATCGCCATGCGCGCGCAAAATTGCCCCCCCGACCATCCCCATAAGAAGAAGCGGCAAACTTGGGACAATGATCGAAAGATAGGAGACAGCCAGATCAAGCGTCTGACCGGTCGCTCCCATAAGACGGGCCAACGTTTCAAGGTTCAACCACACCACAAAGGCGAAAATCGCCCCGAAAATAACACCATAGATCAAGGCGTGGGTGGCGCGTTGCTGCGCAAGCTCAGCGTCCCCCGACCCAAGCGCGCGCGCGACAAGCGCACCCGCAGAAATCGCCATTCCAATGCCAAAAGACGACGTGAAGAACAAGATTGCACCCGCATATCCGACGGCTGCCGCAAGCTCGGCCTTGCCCAGCATCGAGATGAAAATCATGTCCACAAAGTCGACAAGGAAGACCGCCATCAATCCAACCGATGAGGTCAAAGACATCACTGTGATGTGTCGAAAGAGGCTACCTTCGAGAAATACCGCGCGATCGCTCATGCGTCAGCTATGCTGGTTTTTGGGTCAAGGCCAACCGACAATCGCAAACAGCGACAAGATTTTGCTTAATCAAAGCTTGGCTTCTTTTGCAAAAGCGGCATCACGTCTGCCATCTCTGGCCCCCGTGCCTGTCCCGTGACAGCGAGACGCAATGGCATGAACAGTCCGCGCCCTTTGCGGCCAGTCTCGGCCTTCACAGCATTGGTCCAATCACTCCAGGCATCGTCGGCATAAGGGGGATCGCCCAGCATTTCGAACGCCTTAACGACAAACTCACGGTCTTCTTCTGCAATCTCTGGTGTGGCGTGGCCCGAAAAAACTGGCCACCACGCCCCGGCCTCTGCGCGCGTGGCTGTATTGCCGCGCACGACCGACCAATAAGGCTTGCGTAGTCTGTCTGGAACGCCCGCCCTAGACAACGCTTCATCGACATCTAATGCGTCAAGGCCGTGGACCACACTTGCGGTGATCGGAACAAGATCCTCGACGTCAAACTTCGTAGGCGCCGAGCCGAAACGGCTGATGTCGAAACCTTCAATCAACTCATCATGGCTGCCGCGCAGCTCAACCGGATCGGCCGACCCAATACGCGCCATAAGACTGAGAATAGCCATCGGCTCGATGCCACGCGCCCTAAGGTCACGCAATGCAAGCGTCCCAAGGCGTTTGGAAAGCGCTTCCCCCGTGGGACCAGTCAGCAAAGAATGGTGCGCAAAATCAGGGACATGACCACCAAGTGCGCGGATCATCTGAACCTGAGTGGCCGTGTTCGTCACATGATCAGCGCCACGCACAACATCCGTTACGCCCATGTCAGTGTCATCTACTACCGAAGCCAGCGTGTACAACACTTGCCCGTCCTGCCGGATCAAGACAGGATCGCTGACGGAGGCCGCATCAATCGAAACATCGCCTAAAATTCCATCGGTCCACTCGATACGTTCCTGATCGAGCTTGAAACGCCAGACGCCTGTTCCGCGGTTCCTTCTCAGCGCAGCTTTTTCGTCGTCAGAAAGAGCAAGTGCTGCACGATCGTAGACAGGAGGGCGGCCCATATTCAACAATTTCTTGCGCTTCAGATCAAGTTCAGTCGGCGTTTCCCATGCCTCGTAAAACCGCCCCATCTCGCGAAGTTGGTCGGCAGCATCGGCGTAACGGTCCAGCCGTGCAGATTGGCGTTCCTCGCGGTCCCACGTCAGTCCAAGCCATTCAAGATCTTCGCGTATCCCGTCGACGTATTCTTCTTTCGAGCGCTCAGGGTCGGTGTCATCCAAACGCAGAATAAACGTCCCCCCCGCTTTGCGCGCGATTAACCAATTGAACAACGCGGAACGCAGATTGCCAACGTGCAGGTAGCCGGTCGGTGATGGGGCGAAGCGGGTTACGGTCATAGGTGTCTCCTGATCCGGCGACGCTCTTTCATACAGCAGCACTTTTGTCCATATGGAAGGCATGAGCGATGCAAAAGACACGCCACCAAATGCCCCGGAAGTCGAAGCATTGGCGCTCGCTGCAATCGAGGCTTTGCCCGACGCCTTCAAGGACGAGGCGGCGCGAGTTGCTTTGCGGGTTGAAGATTTTGCGACACAGGAAGTACTCAAGGGTCTTGGAATTGACGACCCCTTTTCGTTGACCGGGCTTTACGATGGCATTCCACTGACGGAGAAATCAGTTTTTGACCAACCGTCACACCCTGACGCGATCTGGCTGTTTCGCCGACCAATTTTGGACGAATGGATCGAGCGCGGCGACGTGTCTTTAACCGCCTTGGTGGCACATATTTACATCCACGAGCTTGCCCACCACTTTGGATGGTCGGATGACGACATCGCATCTATTGACGAGTGGTGGACTTAAGGAAATCCCGGTTCACCGACATATTGCCAACATAGCTTAGTATTCCGTAACGATCCTCAACCGGCCGCTCGGAGGTTGATGGATGTTTTCGACTTGCGATGATTGCGCTAACGCGGCATGAACAATCGTCGAAAAGACCGCTAGGGGCCCCGCACATGAAATCGCACATTCTGACGATAACACTTAACCCGACCGTAGACTTCTGCACCACGTCACCGCGCATCGAGCCGGGGCCGAAGTTACGGTGCACCGACCCGCAGATCGATCCGGGAGGCGGCGGCATTAACGTCGCGCGTGCGGTCAAGTTATTGAAAGGTCAGGCGACTGCGCTGGTTGCTATTGGAGGCGCGACAGGCGCTCACCTTTTGCAGCTTTTGGCGCTTGAAGGCGTGCCCACGGTGGCGTTCCAGGGTCCCGGCGAAACCCGGCAATCGTTGAGCGTGATAGATCAGGGAACCGGCGAGCAGTATCGCTTTGTGATGCCCGGCCCGGCTTGGCGCGATAGCGACGTGCCGCGCGCATTGAACTCGGTCGATCAGGCGACAGGCGCGGATACTTTGGTGGTCCTGTCAGGCAGCCAACCGCCCGGAGTTGCAAAGGATTTCCCGTCGATCTTGGCAAGCCACGTGAAGGGCAGCGAAGCGCATTTGATTGTTGATACGTCGGGTCCAGCACTGTTTCATCTTGTCGAAAAACCACGTGAAGCACTGCACGTTTTGCGGATGGACGGCCCGGAAGGCGAAGAGCTTGCAGGGCGCCCATTGCCAACGCGCGAGGACACCGCAGAGTTTGCGCAATCCCTTGTTCAAGCCGGCGTTGCACGAATAATTATCGTTGCTCGCGGGGCGGATGGATCGGTTCTGGCAAGCGAACAGGGCAATTGGCATTCTGTTGGTCCGCCTGTCTCGGTGGTCTCGACAGTGGGTGCCGGAGACAGCTTTGTCGGGGCCTTCACATTGGCGCTTGCTGGCGATGAGCCGGTCGAGGAATGTCTGCGGTGGGGGGTGGCGGCGGCCAGTGCTGCGGTCATGACCCAGGCCACGCGTTTGTGTGACCGTGAGATTACCGAGCGCCTTTTGAAAGATTGCTCCGTTACCAGGCTTTAGCAGGCTGCGCTAAACAATTAACGCCGCGGTTTCCTCGGCCAAATCACCACGTCGCCACAACGTCGGTATGCCGTCGGTGCAGCGGGTCGCCGAGGCAGGACTTCGGGAACGAAATCTTCTGCAATATTCACAGCTATAAACACCCTGGATTAGCTTGGATCCCGCCAGCGATTAACAATCGGATAGCGCCGATCAAGCCAGAACGACCGCGTCGTAAGACGCGCGCCAGGAGCCGACTGATACCGCTTGTATTCGGCCAGATAAACCAGATGTTCGATTTTCTTGACGGTCGTGCGATCAAATCCTTTGGCCACGATATCCGCCACTGATGTTTCGTTGTCGATCAGCTCTTCCAAGATGACATCCAGCTCGTCGTAGGGCGGCAGGCTGTCACTATCTTTTTGATCTTCGCGCAATTCAGCCGTCGGTGGTTTGTCGATGACGCGGGGAGGAATAACCTCGCCCGGCGGACCCATCATCCAGTCACGATGGTTGGCGTTGCGCCACCTACACGTGACAAAGACGCGCATTTTGTAGAGATCCTTGATCGGATTGTAACCGCCGGCCATGTCGCCGTAGATCGTCGAATATCCAACCGCGACTTCCGATTTATTGCCGGTGGTCAGCAGCATCTCGCCGTACTTATTTGAGATCGCCATTAGGATCACGCCGCGCAGACGCGACTGAATGTTTTCCTCGGTCAGGCCCGGTTCCGTGCCCACAAAAATATCTTCGAGTGTATCGTTAACCGCTGTAACAGGGCCCTTAATAGAGACAGTATCAAGTCGTGCGCCGAGATTGCGCGCGACTTCGCCCGCGTCGTCCAGAGACACCTGCGACGTAAACTTGGAAGGAAGCATGACGCAGCGCACGTTTTCTGGACCCAACGCGTCAGCCGCAATGGTCGCCACTATGGCCGAGTCGATGCCGCCAGAGAGTCCAAGTAGCGTTTTTTTGAAACCTGTTTTGCGGAAATAATCGCGCAAAGACTCGACCATGACGCGATAGTCTTGCTCCCATTCATTCGGGAACGCCGCTATTTCACCGGGGACGGCACGCCATCCAGCATCTGTTTCTTCAAAGTCAACGTGGGCGATCGCTTCGTCAAAAACCGGCAAACGCATGGCAAGCTCGCCGCCCGGATTTAGGACGAAGGTTCCACCATCAAAAACCTGATCGTCCTGCCCGCCAACCATATTAAGATAGATTAACGGCAGGCCGGTTTCGACCACGCGTGACACCATTTGGTTTAACCGCGTTTCGTACTTGTTTCGATAGTAGGGGGACCCGTTGGGAACGAGGAGAACTTCGGCGCCACTTTCGCCCAATGCTTCGGGCACGTCTTCATGCCATGCATCTTCGCAAATAGGGGTGCCAACGCGCAAAACTCCAAGGTCATAAGGCCCGGCAATCGGACCGGGTTCGAACAGGCGAACCTCGTCAAAGACGGTTTCATTGGGAAGGTGGTGCTTGAGAACTTGCCGCACCAACCGTCCTTCTTTGAGGACGTGATAGGCATTGAAAAGCTTGCCGCCTTGTAGCAACGGCCCCCCAATCCCAAGGGCGGGGCCGTCTGCAGTTTCAGCCATCAGCGCTTCTATGTGTGCCATTGCGTCGCGCGCGAATGCCGGCTTCATCACCAGATCCTGGGTGTTGTAGCCGGTGATGAACATCTCCGGCAGTGCGACAAAATCCGCGCCAGCCGCGCGACCTTCTTCCCACGCGGCCAATGCCTTAGCCTTGTTTCCAGCCAAATCTCCGACGGTTGGGTTCAATTGCCCAAGCGTGATGCGGAAGCGGTTTGTCATGCGCACTCTCCAAGCCCAAACCGTGTCTTAGCAGAGATGCGCCGAAGGGAAAGGGTTCGCGGACGGGAAAAGCGTTGCGAGCACTCGGTCGCTCAACTAGATTTAGCAAAACGGAGTGAAAAAAGAGTGGAACCGATCGTGGCAAGACGACTGAGGCTAAAGCTGGTGGCGACCTGTGCGGCGATTGCGCTGAGTGGGACAGCATGGGCGCAAGACAGCCAAGTCACCACAAAACAGTATGACGACGGTGGCGTTTACGAGGGCACCTTCCGTGACGGCAAACAGCACGGGACCGGAACCTATCGACTGCCAAACGGATATGTCTACTCGGGCGAATGGATGGACGGTGAAATCCGGGGCCAGGGACGCGCCGAATTTCCAAATGGATCTGTCTACGAAGGTGAATTTTCCGCCGGAAAACCGGAAGGTCGCGGTAAGATCGTATTTGCGGACGGTGGGACCTATGAGGGCGGCTGGAGCGACGGAAAGATCAACGGGCAGGGCGTCGCCAGCTATGCCAATGGTGTTAAATACGAAGGCGGTTTCATCGACGCGCTGCACGATGGACAAGGCCGGATGGAAAGCCCGAATGGCTACATCTACGAAGGCCAGTGGAACAAAGGCATTCGCGAAGGCACTGGCACGATCGAATACCCAGATGGCGCGGTCTACGAAGGCCAGCTTGTGCGCGGTGCGCGCGACGGGCGCGGCACGCTGACGATGCCGGATGGATTGGTCTATGTTGGGGAATGGTCCAACGGTCAGATCAACGGCAGCGGGTCACTGACGCAGCCGAACGGCGACGTTTACGAAGGTGACCTGATCGATGGCAAACGTCAGGGTCAGGGTCGGGTGATTTACGCCAATGGCGATATTTATGAAGGCACCTTCGAAGCAGATCGCCGTCAGGGTCAGGGAACGTTTACCGGCACGGATGGCTACCTTTATGTCGGTGGCTGGGTCGACGGGCGCATCGAGGGCGACGGCGAAGTGACGTATCCAGACGGGTCCGTTTACACCGGCACCTTCAAAAATGATCTTGCCGACGGCGCGGGAAGGATCGTTTATCCGGACGGCAACACGTATGAAGGCGGCTGGGTCGCTGGCGTGATCGAGGGCGACGGCGTTGCGACCTATTCCAACGGATTGGTCTACGAAGGCGGGTTTCTGGACGCGAAAATGCACGGGCAAGGCAAGATGACATTTGCCGACGGCTACACCTATGAAGGCACTTGGGCTGGTGGTCAGCGCGAGGGCGACGGCGTTGCGACCTATTCGGACGGCACCGTGTACGAGGGCAGCTTCGTGGCCGGGCAACGTCAGGGTCAGGGCAAGATCACCATGCCAGACGGCTTCACCTATGTGGGCGAATGGGACGCGGGCGAGATTGACGGGATGGGCGTGGCGACTTACGCGAACGGCGATGTCTACGAGGGCATGTTCGTGCGCGGCAAGCGTCAGGGCAACGGCAAAATCCGCTACGCGACCGGCGAAGAGCGCACCGGCGATTGGGACAACGGCGCCCTAATCAGCACTGACGATGACACGAATTAAGATTTCTTAACGTCGGCATGTAGGAAGTGTGCGGGGTTTGCCACAGCACATCACACAGGCCGTCCGGCGTCCATCTGGCTTAGGAATGCGTCTGCTTGGGCTACGATCGTGTCGCGTTTGTCCGCGTTCATCCGATCCCAGGTGCGATACATATTGCCCATCCGCGGATTGCCCTGGAACTTGTCGCGGTGGCGGTCGAGGAAATGCCAGTAAAGCAGGTTGAACGGACAGGCCCCCTCGCCGGCTTTTGTCTTCACCGAATAAGCGCAGGATTTGCAGTAGTTCGACATGCGGTCGATGTAGTTGCCTGAGGAGACGTAGGGCTTGGAGCCGACGACGCCGCCGTCTGCAAATTGGCTCATGCCGATGGTGTTCGGGGCTTCGACCCATTCGTAGGCATCGGCGTAGACGGCGAGATACCATTCATGGACCTCGTGCGGGTGGATGCCTGCGAGAAGGGCGAAATTACCGGTCACCATCAGGCGTTGGATGTGGTGGGCGTAGGCGTCTTCCCGGGTTTGGGCGACGGCTTGGGACAGGCAATGCATTTTGGTTTCACCGCCCCAGTAGAGCGCGGGCAGCGCCCGGTCGTGGGCAAGGGCGTTGCGGGAGGTGTAGTCGGGGCCTTCGTGAAAATAGATGCCGCGGACGAACTCGCGCCAGCCGATTATCTGGCGAATGAAACCTTCGACGGCATTGAGCGGGGCCGTGCCTTTCTGCCATGCGGCTTCGGCAGCGCGGCAGATTTCGAGCGGTGAGAGCAATCCGGCATTCAGATACATCGACAAGATCGAGTGCCACAGGAACCTTTCGTCGGTCAGCATGGCGTCTTGATAGTCACCAAATTTCGTCAATCCACCATCGATGAAATGCGTCAATGAAAGGCGGGCGTTTTCCGGTGTTACGGCGAACCAGAAGGGCCGCAGCGTGCCGAAATTACCCCCGAACCGCGTCTCGACCAGATCGAGGACGTCTGACGTGATAGCGTCAGGTTCAAACCGCAGCGGGCCGGAGAAATCGACCGCCCCGGGGGCGGGTTTGCGATTGTCGTGGTCGAAATTCCATTTGCCGCCAGAGGGCTTATCGCCGTCCATCAACAGACCGGTCTTGCGGCGCATCTCACGGTAGAACCATTCCAGCCGCAATTGTTTGCGGCCCTCGGCCCAAGCCTCGAATTCGGCGTGAGTGGCGATGAAGCGGTCGTCTTCCATCTGCGTAAGGTCAAGGGGTGCGTCGTTCAGATGCTGGATCAACCGCCATTCGCCGGGTTCGGTCGCAATCACTTTCGATGTGCCGTGGCGATCAGCAGCGGCGATCAGGGCCGCTGCGATACTGCCATGGGGCGTGTCAGCGTCCAATTGCGTGTAATCGACTGTCCAGCCGTCTTGCCGCAGCTTTTGCGCAAAATGGCGCATCGCAGAAAACAGGAAGGCGATCTTTTTGGGATGGTGCGGGACGTAAGATGCCTCGTTCGAAACCTCGGCCATGACGACGATGTCTTGCGCTTTGTCGGCGGCTTTCAGGGCGGCGATGTCCGGGCTAAGCTGGTCACCCAGAACGAGAACGAGGCGGCCTACCAAGGAATGCCCCGTGCCGCATAGTCGAAAAACTGACCCGATTGCGCCGGTGTCAGGCCTTCGATGACGTCGATCAGATTTGCCGCCGCCTGGCGCGCCGGGACGGTTGTGTGTCGGCCCGCGTATTTTTCGGTGAAGGATGTCGCAACCGTGCCGGGATGCAGACAAACAGCAGCGGCCTGTTTGTGGGTGCGCTTCATTTCGATGGCCGCACCATGGATCAACTGGTTGAGCGCGGTTTTCGACGCGCGGTAGCTGTGCCAGCCTCCGATGCCGTTATCGCCGATTGAGCCGACACGCGCAGACAGGGCGGCGAAAACCGATGGAGTGGTTTTGGGCAGGAGCCTAAGGCTATGTTTTAAAACAAGCATCGGCCCAACGGCATTGACGCGAAAGGCGGCCTCCATCGCATCTGCCGTCACTTCGCGCACGGCTTTTTCGGGTGCCTGTCCACCAGACTCTAATGCGCCTGTGGCCACGAAGATCAGCGCAAAGGGCGCATCAAGCGCGCCAAGAGCTGCTTCGACACTGGCTTCATTCGTCACATCAAGACCGTCGCGCGAGCGCGACAGCCCCATGACCTCATAGTCGCGGGCCGACAGCTCGGAGGAAATGGCCGTCCCGATCCCGCCGGAGGCCCCTATGACAAGCGCGCGCTTCATAAGGGAATAGCTAGCTGCATCTGCGCAGGCGTCAACGCAGTCTTTTCAGTTTGTTTCGGGCGTGCTTACGTGAATGCAAAGCAAGAAGGGGCGCGTCATGAAGCATCGCAGCGATTTTCCAAGGACCGTTATCGAATGGCCGGATCAACGAATCGCGATGCCCGATGGGGTCGAGCTTTCGGTGCGGATTTGGTTGCCAGAGGATGCCGCGACCAATCCCGTGCCGGCAATCCTTGAGCACCTGCCCTACCGCAAACGCGACGGCACCATCGCGCGTGATGAGCTGACGCATCCCTACTTTGCAGGTCATGGTTATGCCTGCATCCGTGTTGATATACGCGGCAATGGCGACAGCGATGGGTTGATGGCTGATGAATATACCCGGCAAGAATGGGATGACGCGCTTGCTGTGATGGACTGGGTCCGCGCGCAACCCTGGTCGACGGGGGACTGGGGGATGATGGGTATTTCCTGGGGTGGATTTAACTGCCTTCAGGTCGCAGCCCTTCGTCCTGCGGGAATGAAGGCCGTTATTTCACTGTGTTCAACGGTGGACCGGTATGCCGACGACATCCACTATAAGGGTGGGTGCATGCTGGGCGAGAACCTTGGCTGGGCGTCGCAGATGCTGGCCTATTCGTCGCGCCCGCCGGACCCCGAAGTGGTGGGCATTCGGTGGCGCGACATGTGGTTGGAGAGGTTGAAGGCGCAGCCGTTTTTGTTGGAGCCGTGGCTAACGCATCAGCGCCGGGATGCCTATTGGGAACACGGGTCGATCTGCGAGGATTTCGATGCGCTGGAGGTGGCTGTTCTGTCCATTGGCGGGTGGCATGACGGGTATCGCAACACACCAAGTGCTTTGGTTGCGAACATTTCGGCGCCAGTGAAGGCGATCGTGGGGCCGTGGATTCACAAGTATCCGCATTTTGCGGGGCCGGAGCCTCGGATTGGATTTTTGCAAGAGGCGCTCAGGTGGTGGGATCGCTGGTTGAAGGGGGTTGAGACCGGGGTCGAGGACGACCCGGCGCAACGTCTTTGGTTGATGGATACGGTCCCACCAACGCGGTGGTTGGACGTCCGTCCTGGGCGTTGGATTGCGGTGGGTGAAGACGTACCAATGCAGGTTTTTCCTTTTGGAAACGGGGTTTTGGGGGCTGCAGAGGCGTTTTCTGTACCCGTTGCATCGCCTCAGACCTGTGGCGCTGGGTCTGGCGAGTATTTCCCGTTCACCTTCGATGAAGATTTTCCCGGCGATCAGGCCGCCGACGATGCGATATCGGCGTGTTTTGAAACTGTTCAATTGGACGAAACCACTGATGTGGTCGGGGCGCCCGTGGTGTCTTTGCGGCTGACGCCCCGCGCGCAAAGCGGTCAGATTGCTGTTCGGCTGGTCGATTTGCGACCCGACGGCGGGGCAACATTAATCAGCCATGGGTTCTTGAATTTGCGACACCACGCAAGCCACGCGAACCCTGAAGATCTGACGCCCGGGGTGGAGATCGACGTGGCGGTGATCATGGATCAATGCGCCTATCGCCTGCCCGCCGGGCATCGCTTGCGGGTTGCGGTCTCAACTGCCTATTGGCCGTTCATCTGGCCCGCACCCCACGCCGGTGGTGTGACGATCACCGCAGGGTCGCTGGCGTTGCCAGTGCGCGAAACAGCTTTGGGCGATGAGGTGGCGTTTCCACCGCCCGAGGCGGCCTTGGCGTGGAAGGCGACCGAGTTGCGCGCGCCGACACTGACCCGCGAAAGCAAAGTGTTGGCGGACGGCACATCGCTTTTGCGGATCACCACCGACAATGGCGAGATGCGCGATGATGCGCATGGGCTGGCGACCGGGTCGAGTTGTGTTGAGGCCTGGCGTATTCACCCCGACGACCCATTGTCGGCACAGGCGCGGTTTGACTGGGTTGAGACGATGGATCGCGGGGATTGGAGCGTGCACACGCGGTGCCATGCCTCGCTTTGGGCCAGTCGCGACACTTGGCACGGGCGGGCACGGGTTGAGGCCTATGAGGGTGAAAACCTTGTTTTTGAAAAGGATTTTGCGATCGATATTGCGCGCGACGGAATATGATCCGCCACAAACTGTTGCTATTTGCGACGGGCTGCGCCTAGTCTTCCCCAACAGATCGGAATACTATCCGGCAAGACCAGGGAGACCTACATGCACCCCATCCTGTCGACGGTGCTTCAGCGATTGGCGCTTGGCCTGCTGACGCTGTTCTTTGTGTCGGTGATTATCTTCAGTTCCATCGAGTTCCTGCCTGGCGACTTTACGCAAGCCGTTCTGGGTCAAACCGCAACGGAAGAAACCGTGGCTGCGTTCCGCCGAGAGTTGGGGCTCGATCAGCCAGCTTACGTCCGATATTTCGACTGGATTGGCGCTTTGGCGCAAGGCGATCTGGGGACCTCGTTCTCGGGTCGCGCATCGTCTGGAGTGGATCGCTCGCGTGCGGTGGTTGATCTGGTCGGGCCGCGGCTGGAAAACACGCTGTTTCTGGCAACCATGACTGCGATTATCGCGGTGCCTCTGGCGCTGACATTGGGAATTCTCGCGGCACTTTATCGCGGAACGGTGTTTGATCGCGTTATCAATGCAGTGACGTTGACGACGATCTCGATGCCGGAATTCCTTGTCGCCTATGTCCTGATCCTATTTCTTGCCTCGCTTAATCCCATTTTTCCGAGCCTTGCAAATATCACAGTGGATACGCCGTTCTGGGAGCGGGTTTATCGCTGCGCCCTGCCCTCGCTGACGCTGACGCTGGTGATTGTCGCGCACATGATGCGAATGACCCGGGCGGCGATTATCAACCTTTTGGCTTCGCCTTATATTGAGATGGCGCGGCTTAAGGGCCTGTCACCCCGCAAAGTGATCCTGACCCACGCCTTGCCAAACGCCTGGGCGCCGATTGCGAACGTTGTGGCCTTCAACCTTGCCTACCTTGTGGTGGGCGTGGTCGTGGTCGAAGTGGTGTTTGTATATCCCGGTGTCGGTCAGTTGATGGTCGATGCGGTGACAACCCGCGACATACCTGTGGTGCAGGCCTGCGCACTGATATTTGCCGCCACCTACATCGTTTTGAACCTGATCGCTGACGTCATATCGATTGTCACAAACCCGAGGTTGTTGCACCCAAGATGACCGACACACCAGAGACATATACCGCCAAGGATGAAGTCGGCCAGGTGCGCGCGCGTCGCACCCGGTGGGAGCGAACGTGGATCGAGCTGAAGAAGGCGCCTTTGACGGCGTGGTTCGGGATGATCGTCATCGCGTGCTACGTCTTTGTGGCGGTTTTTGCAGGCTGGCTCGCTCCTTACGCCGAGGCCGACAGTTCCTTCGGAGCCTATCTGCCATGGGGCGATGGCCACGTGTTCGGCACAGATCAGATCGGGCGCGATATCTTCTCGCGGATGATCTTCGGCGCGCGCAACACGATGGGCATTGCCTTTGCGACGACCTGTCTTGCGTTCCTTATCGGGGGCGGCTTTGCCCTGATGGCCGCAATCAGCCGGGGCTGGGTGGATCAGGTTATCAGCCGCTTTGTCGATGTCTTGATGGCGATCCCATCGCTGATTTTTGCGCTGATGCTTTTGTCGATCTTTGGCTCGTCTATTCCGTCGTTGATCATGATCATCGCTGTGTTGGATTCCACCCGGGTCTTTCGTTTGACCCGCGCTGTCGCGATGAATGTGGTGGTGATGGAGTACGTGGAAGCCGCGCGCCTGAGGGGCGAGGGCCTCGGCTGGATCATGCGTCGGGAGATCTTGCCGAACATCATGCCGCCTTTGGTCGCCGAGTTCGGCCTTCGGTTTAGCTTTGTTTTCCTGACGATTGCCGCTTTGAGCTTCCTAGGGGTCGGCATCCAGCCGCCAACGGCGGACTGGGGTTCGATGGTACGCGACAACGCGTCGCTTATTCAGTTCGCCCAATACGACCTGAAAGCCGGCATCACGCCTTTGCTGCCAGCCGCGGCCATCGCGCTTTTGACTGTTGCAGTGAACTTTGTGGTCGACTGGTTCCTGATGAAGACCAGCGGTTTGAAAGAATGAACGCCAAGCCGAGTATGTCTGCCAAAAAGAAAGTGCCAAAATGAGTGACGATCTGCTGCTTCACATGAAGAACATCGTGATCGACGGGTTTTCGGACGAGCGTTGGCACCCGATTATCAAGGGCATTGATCTGACGCTGAAGCGCGGTGAGGTGCTTGGGCTGATCGGGGAATCTGGTGCAGGCAAATCGACGCTTGGTCTCGCTGCGATGGGGTTTGGACGCCCCGGCATCCGCCTGACCTCGGGCGAGATCTGGTTTGACGGGAAGGACTTGATGACTGCGACCGAGGCCGAGCGTCAAAGTCTGCGCGGCTCACGCATTGCCTATGTCGCACAGTCTGCAGCGGCCGCCTTTAATCCAGCACATCGCCTGATTGATCAGACCATTGAAGCCAGCCTCAGCCATGGCGTGAAGTCGGCCGCCGAGGCGGCGGAGGACGCCAAGTCCCTTTATGCAGCGATGGATTTGCCAGACCCGGAAAACATCGGGTTTCGCTACCCCCATCAGGTTTCCGGTGGGCAGTTGCAGCGCGCAATGACCGCTATGGCAATGTCAGCGCGCCCCGACCTGATTGTCTTCGACGAACCCACAACGGCACTGGACGTCACGACGCAAGTAAATGTATTGGCCGCGATGCGTGAAGCCGTGGACCGGTTCAATACAGCCGCGATCTACATCACGCATGACTTGGCTGTGGTGGCACAGATGGCGGACAGGATCAAAGTTCTGCGCTATGGCGAAGAGGTCGAAGAGGCCGAAACCCAGGAGATGCTGTCGAACCCCAAGCACCCGTACACGAAAACGCTTTGGGCAGTGCGTTCGATTGTGAAGGCGGCCGAGACAAGCGACGACTACGTGCTTCAGATTGACAATGTGACGGCGGCCTACGGGACGGTTCCAGTATTGCACAACGTCTCAATTTCGGTGCCGCGCGGCAAGACGATTGCTGTGGTGGGCGAAAGCGGATCGGGCAAATCGACAACGGCGCGGGTGATCACCGGGCTGCTGCCGCCAAAAGAGGGGCAGGTTCTGTTCAACGGCGAGCCTTTGCCACCCGCGTTGAAGGGACGGTCCAAGGACCAGCTTCAGCGCATTCAGATGATTTACCAGATGGCCGATACGGCGATGAACCCGCGCCATACCGTACGCGAGATGATCGGGCGTCCGGTGGAGTTTTATCTTGGGCTGAAGGGGCGTGCTGTCGACAAACGCGTCTCGGAGCTTTTGAACCTGATCGAGCTGGACGACAGTTTCCTTGATCGCTTGGCGGGCGAATTATCCGGCGGCCAGAAGCAGCGGATCTGTATCGCACGGGCCTTGGCCGCTGAGCCCGAAGTGATCATTTGCGACGAGGTTACATCGGCGCTGGATCAGGTGGTGCAGGAAGGAATATTGAGGCTTTTGATGCGGCTTCAAAAGGACCTCGGCGTTACTTACATCTTTATTACGCATGATATCGCGACTGTGCAGGCGATCTCGGACGAGATTGTGGTGATGTGGATGGGCAAGGTCGTCGAGCAAGGCATCAAGGACGAGATCATGCAGCCGCCCTACCCCGAATATACCGAGCTTTTGCTGTCTTCTGTTCCGACGATGGATGTCGGGTGGCTAAAGGGCGCGGTTGCGGCCCGCAAAGCCATGACAATTGCCGCGCAGACCGGCGAGGCCTGAAGTCTTACCTTCCGGTTGTCTATCGCCGGGGAAACACGCGTTCGTCGCACCTTTGCGCTCAGGGCTTTACTTCAAGAAATCCCACTCTTATCATTAAACCCATGAGCCAGAGGACCGATATTCCGATGATTGACCGCGCAGATGCGCGTGTCCTTGGCTTGCTTCTACTCCTTAGCCGCCTCTGAGCGTGCCTTTCGGCGCGACCGCTCAGAGGTGAACAGCGCCAGGAAATGCTAAGGACAAAGTGAGAGACCCATGACAAACGAAAAGAACGTTTCGCCGGCGGCGGACAAAAACCAAGTGTTGATTTTCGACACCACGTTGCGCGACGGCGAGCAATCTCCGGGCGCGACAATGAGCCATGCCGAAAAGCTGGAGATCGCCGACCTTCTTGATGAGATGGGCGTCGATATTATTGAGGCCGGTTTTCCGATTGCCTCGGACGGCGATTTTCAGGCGGTAAGAGAGATTTCCAAACGCTCGAAGAACGCGGTGATCTGCGGACTGAGCCGTGCGAATTTCAAGGATATCGACCGCTGCTGGGAGGCCGTGCAACACGCGGCACGTCCGCGGATCCATACCTTTATCGGAACGTCTCCGCTGCACCGCGCCATTCCGAACCTTGATAAGGACGAGATGGCGACGCGCATCCACGACACGGTCACCCACGCACGAAATCTGTGCGACAACGTGCAGTGGTCGCCCATGGATGCGACGCGAACCGAATGGGACTATCTCTGCCGCACCGTCGAGATTGCGATCAAGGCGGGCGCCACGACGATCAACATCCCCGATACAGTCGGCTACACCGCGCCCCGCGAAAGCGCCGATCTGATCCGGCGGCTGATCGAAACTGTGCCGGGGGCGGACGACGTGATTTTTGCCACGCACTGTCACAACGACCTTGGCATGGCGACGGCGAACTCATTGGCAGCTGTCGAGGGCGGTGCGCGCCAGATTGAATGCACGATCAACGGGCTCGGCGAACGCGCGGGCAATACAGCTTTGGAAGAAGTCGTTATGGCGATGCGGGTGCGCAAAGACATTATGCCGTTCACTACCGGCGTTGATGCCACCAAGCTAATGCATATCTCGCGGCGCGTGGCGACGGTTTCTGGCTTTGCGGTTCAGTACAACAAAGCCATCGTCGGTAAGAATGCCTTTGCACATGAAAGTGGCATCCATCAGGACGGCATGCTGAAAAACGCCGAGACGTTTGAGATCATGCGCCCCGAAGACGTTGGCCTTTCGGAGACGAATATCGTTATGGGCAAGCATTCGGGACGCGCGGCGCTGCGCTCGAAATTGGAAGAACTTGGCTTTGAATTGGGCGACAACCAGCTGAAGGATGTGTTCGTGCGGTTCAAGGCGCTGGCCGATCGCAAGAAAGAAGTGTTCACGGATGATCTTTTAGCGCTGATGCGTGATCAGGAGTCGGGCGAGGCGCATGACCGTATTCAGGTGAAATTCCTGCGTGTGATCTGCGGCACCGAAGCGCCCCAGTCGGCTGACCTTACTTTGACGATTGACGGTGTGGACCAGCAGACGACCGCGCAAGGTGACGGGCCGGTGGACGCGACGTTCAATGCGGTGAAAGCGCTTTTCCCGCATGACGCCCAGTTGCAGCTGTATCAAGTGCATGCCGTGACCGAAGGCACGGACGCACAGGCGACAGTCTCTGTGCGGATGGAAGAAGCGGGTCGGATCTCGACCGGGCAGTCGGCAGATACCGATACCGTCGTGGCCAGCGCAAAAGCCTATGTGAACGCGCTAAACCGTCTTTTGGTGCGACGCGAAAAATCGGCACCCGACGCCGATGTGAAAACGGTCAACTACAAAGACCTCGGCTGAAAAGAAAAGCAGACCGGCGTACGCCGCCGGTCGATTCTCGGTCCGCACGCCCGTTTTCCGACACATTCGCTTGCCGGAATTAACCAAAACAGCGCCATTCCCTGCGGTTTTGGAAACAGTGCTTCAAGGCAGCCCGACACTATTGCCAAACTGATGTCAATAATCGGCTTTGGGGTCAAACTCTTGCCACATTCTCGCCCTAGAAATGCCCCAAGTCGCAAGTGTCCCGCGGCGTTTTGTTTTGTAACGAGTGAAAGTGAAGAATATGTTTGGTTCTTCTACGCGTATTGTTTGTCTCCTGATTACCGCAGCCGCTCTCACCGGCTGCGGTGCTCCCTCCGAAATTTCCCGCTCTGCAACTGTTTTGCAGATCCCACAGGCCGAAAGCCTGTCGGTTGTGGCCCGCCAATTCCAGAATGACGTGCCCTATACAATTAACTTTGGTTTTGACGAAGACTGGCTTGACGCAGAAGCGGCAGCTCGCCTTGACGCACAAGCCACTTGGATCATCGACAACGCAAACGTTAAGTTCCGCGTCTATGGTCACGCCGACCGTGTCGGTAGTACAGAATACAACATCGACCTTGGCCTGCGCCGTGCAACAACTGCGGTTGCCTATCTGATCAATAAAGGCATTTCAGAAGAGCGCCTTGAGGCCATGGTGTCTTTCGGTGAAGACGCGCCGGCTATTGAGACCCTGAACCGCGAGCGGGAAAATCGCCGCGTGGTGACAGAAGTCTTTGGCTTCATTGATACAAAGCCGAGCGGTGTTGCACGGAATGGCACTACGACTATTTCTTTCGACGATCCGATCCCAACGGAAACGTCCGGTCCAACCGATGATCCGACGTCTGTCAACGACCCGGCACCTTCGGACGATCAAACGTCGACCGGCGATGATACGCCATCGACAGGTGACAAGAACCCGAACTCTGGTCGCGGTAATGGTGACGAGGCGGGCGATCCCGGGAATTCGGATGGACACAACAAGGGTGGCGACGAACTTTAAAACAACGAGATGCTCGGGACGCGGAAAACGGTAACCTTTTAGGGCCGCTGCGTCTGCTGGGTGGGGCAAGGGCGCGATCCGGGTGGGGATCGCGCCCTTTTTAATTTGCCGTAACGTGCTTGGGTGTATGAGCCTTGCGAGACCCTTCGGTGAGGACTACACGATCTCAGGACGTAATCAGAGAGTCGCAGATAAAATGACGTATTGCGTAGGCCTTTTGTTGGACGCGGGCATTGTATGCCTGAGCGATACGCGGACAAACGCCGGGCTGGACAACATCTCGATCTATCGCAAGACGTTCACCTTCGATGTTCCCGGCGAACGGATTATCATCATCATGACCGCCGGTAGCCTGTCGGTGACGCAGACCGCGCTGGCGCGACTTGATGAGGCCGCGGCCAACACAGACGCCACGCCGCAATCGTCGATACTGCTGGCCCCAAGCATGCTGCAAGTTGCTGAAATAATTGGGCGAACATTGAACGAAACCAGCAAGGAGATTGGCAATCGGATGGGCGAAAACGCATCAAGTGCGTCTGCCTCAATGATTGTCGCCGGGCAGCGTGCGGGGGGCGCGATGCGACTGTTCTTGATCTATCCCGAAGGTAATTTCATCGAAGCGACAGCCGATACGCCCTACCTGCAGATCGGCGAGCACAAGTATGGAAAGCCTATTCTCGACCGGGTGGTGACGCCGCAAACCACGCTGTCGGATGCAAAGAAGGCCGTATTACTCAGCATGGATTCGACCGTGCGCTCGAACCTCAGCGTCGGTATGCCTCTCGACCTAACGGTAATCGAAAAAGACACCTGCCGGGTCACCGAGTCCCGTCGCATTGAAGAGGGTGACGACGTGTTTCGCGAGATGAGTGCGGCCTGGTCGATTGCTTTGAAAGACGCGTTTAGCGACATCAAGATCTAGTCGGCGCTGTCCTCTAGAAACATGAATGCCTTATCGAAGAACTGCTGACGCATGGCGGGTGCTTCCATCATCAATTCATGCCGCGCGCCTTCGACCCATTCAAGCGACCCTGACGGCCAGTTTTCGTGCATGGCGATCAGTGCTTTGCAATCAATGATGGCTTCGCGAGTGCCTGCGATTGTCTTGACGGGAAGTGTTGGACGGGGTGCAGCGCGCAGAGCAGCAGTTTCTTCGCGGGCCTTTTCGAACCAATGCACCGTGGGTCCGCCAAGCGCATATTCGGGTGCTGCCTCAGCGTGACGTTGCAGGTAGTCCCAGGTGTCACGGTCCGTGGTCAGCAGATTATTCGCAAAGGCCGTGTCCGTCATATAGCTTCGTGGGCTGGTGCCCGGGATTGTGCGCAGTTGCCCGCTGAATAGGCGCGAAAGACCCGGCAGAATGCGTGCGATTGGGCGCAGGTTTGGCGCCACGAAAATGCCCCACATCGGCGCCGAAAAGACAGCCTTCTTAACGGGAAGATCATTCATCAGTGCGCGCAGGCCGATGCAGCCCCCCATGGAGTGACCGAGGAGATGCCAAGGCTTTGGCAGGTCGCGGGCTTTAGCCATTGTGACCAGAGCCGCGACATCAAGCTGATAGTCGGCGAAGTCGGCGACGTGGCCAAGACGTGCGTCGGATGTGACACGGTCAGAGAACCCCTGCCCGCGCCAATCAATCGACAGGACCGAATAGCCGGCACCGGTTAAATCCCGCGCGACGTGACCGTATTTCTCAAGGTATTCCGAGCGACCCGAGAACAGCAGAATGCTGCCCTTGGGCGCGTCTGCTGACCAATGGCCGACACGCAAGCGCGTGCCATCCGCCGCCTGCGTCCAGAACGCCTCGGCCGCTGGGCCCTTGGACAGGGCGGTATCGAAAGGTGCCGCGCTTATCAGGACAGCACCGCCCCAAGACGCATAGCAGCCCCCATATCGCCATCAACTTTTAGGCGACCCGACATGAAGGCGGCGGTTGGGTTCAGCTCGCCGGAAAGGATCGATTTGAAGGTTTCTACGTCAGCCGTCATGGTCACATCTGCGTCACCATCCTCCGCACGGGCTCCGTCGGCGTCCATCAAAATCTCGCCTTCGTCTTCCACGACGAATTTCGCGGTGCCGTCAAAGCCGCTTGCGTCCAGTTTTTCGTTTAGTTTGGCGACGGCCTGTTCAATCATATCACTCATGGTCTTCTCCCGGTTTCGTGACGCGGCAGGGCTGGCAATTGCAGCCCCACACGCTAAACTTCATTCTGTCATGCGGTTTTTCTCTTCATATCTCAAATGTGCCGTTGCGGCACTATGTGCAAGTCAGGTTTTCCTGACGTCCGCGGCGGCGCAAGACAACGAGATCGAGGCATTGCTTGAGGGTTTGAAGACGGCTGATGCGTCGGCTGCCGTTCAGATAGAGGGGCGTATTCAATCCATTTGGTCCCAATCAGGGTCTGATGCGATGGACCTTCTGCTTGATCGCGGCATGGCTGCGATGGCTGACGGTGACATGACGTCAGCCCTGTTCCACTTTTCCGCCCTGATCGACCACGCGCCGGATTTTGCGGAAGGATATAATGCACGGGCCACAGCCTATTTTCAGAACCAGAAATACGGGTTGGCCTTAGAAGACATTCGCCGCACGCTTGCGTTAAATCCCCACCATTTTGGAGCGATGTCGGGCCTTGCGATTATCTTTGAAGAGATCGGGCAACCCGAGGGTGCGCTGGCCGCTTGGCGCGAGGTTGAGCGCCTGCATCCCAATCGCGAGGGTCTGGCCAATTCGATTGATCGGCTGGAAAGCAGCCTTGAGGGGCGCGATACCTGAAGTCCGTCCCGGACCATGTGATCCGAGAGTGTACGACCTTCTGTGTATGACTAAATTGGCCCATGCTTCCAAACTAAAGGAGCATGACGACAATGACGATTTCCAAGGAACCACTGGACGAGCTGCTTAGCGGCGCCCAGAAGGCCAGTGCCTTCGCTTGGGATGCCCGTGACGTCAGATGCGGAAATTGTGGCGGCGAGGCCTGCCGGTGTGTCAACGGTTGATGCGTCAAAATATGCAGTCGTATTCATGTCAATCCTTTCCCGTTTTCGCGACCAATCTGTGGCCCGCATCGGTTGTTTTCGTTGTCGAACGGCACTCGGATTGTTGGTTTCTGTCAGAACAAGGCGACTATGGGCGTCGTCAGATTGAAACCGAAACTCAGTAAATCAAGACTGACCCTAGACAGAAATGTGGCAGGAAAATGGTGAAGACCGCGAAAGACTGCTTTGTCGAAGCGTAAACGCGTGACTTTCGGTCACTCGTTGCCAGATGTCTTTTAACTCATTGAATTAATGATATTTTTCAGGCGGTAGAAGTGCAATTCCATTGTCGCGTACTTCCGATCAAACACGCGCCACTGTTTCACTCTTTCGCAAACGCGAACGACCTTGGGGCAAAGCGGGGGGTATTATTGAAGGATGAGAAACCGGGCCAATTAGGCTATTTCTGCGGCTTCGACGCGGCTGGGGGCGCCATATCGTATGTATCGTCCAGAAGGATGCGATGCGCGTCGCCTTCCATATCGTCGTATTGGTTGTTGCGTATCGTCCATACAAAAGCGGCCAAGGCGCCAAGGCCCAAAAGCAGCGAACAGGGGACGAGTATGACGAGAATGTTCATAGTTACCTCGCACGGAGAGCATTGAGGGTCACAGTGATCGAACTGGTCGACATTGCAAGGGCTGCCATCAAGGGTGAGGCGAAGCCGCAGACCGCCAGAGGTATTGCGACCATGTTGTAAGCTGCAGCAAGGCCGAAGTTTTGCAGGATCAGACGGTGCGCAAGTTTGGCCGTGGTTATGGCCTCAGACACCAATTCGATCTGACCGGACACAAGGACAACGTCAGCGGCAGAACGGCTTGCTTCAAGCGCGGTGCCCGGCGAGATCGCGGCGTCGGCAGCCGTAAGAGCTGCGACATCATTCAAGCCGTCGCCGACCATCAGCACGTGATGGCCTTTCGCCTGGAGGCCTTCGATGTAGGAGAGTTTTTCCTTCGGACCGACGTCAGCAATTACAGTGGTCAGACCAAGCTCGCGGCCCAAGGCGTCGGCCTTTGTGGCGTTGTCCCCGGTCAAGACGTGCAGCGACAGCCCCATTGCTTCCAACTGTTCGATGCCTCCACGCGCGCCCGGCAGGAGATGTTCGGTCACATGCAGTGGCCAAGAATCCCCAAACTGGAATGCGGTCGCGTCGTCCGTGCCGATCCAGTCGCCCCGGCCAAGGCGCACGGTTTCACCATTGTATGTGGCCTGCACGCCGGTGCCTGCGATTTCGGTAATGTTGCCAAGCCTGGCAGGTGCAATGTCGCCAAGCGTTTTCACAAGGCTTTTTGACAACGGGTGGTCGGACTGCATCGCCAACGCTTTCAGGACGGCGCAGGCGTCGCGGCCAAGCGTGTCAGGCGCAGTCAGTGTTGGCCGGGTGAGCGTGCCGGTCTTGTCGAAGACTACGGTGTCTATGCTGGCAAGGCGTTCAAGGGCGGTGTCGGATTTCACCAACAGCCCGCGCCGAAACAGCCCGCCAGTCGCAGCGGCCGCGACGGCAGGAACGGCAAGGCCAAGCGCGCAGGGGCAGGTGATGATCAAGGTCGCAACGGCGACGTTCAGCGCATAGCGCACATCACCTGTCATGATCAGCCAGCCCGCGAATGCCGCAAAGGCTGTCAGGTGAACGATAGGCACATAAGCGCGTGCGGCACGGTCAGCGAGACCAGAATAGCGGCTTTTGGCACTCTCGGCGCGCGCCACAAGCTGCATGATGGAGCGCAGCATCGTGTCTTCGCCCACCGTCGTTACAGTTGCGGTGATCGGCCCGGTCAGGGTCACGTCGCCGGAGTAAAGAGTGTCCCCGAGGTCGATGCGAATTGGATCGCTTTCGCCGGTAAGAAGGCTGCGGTCAACCTGGACACTCCCTGCGGTAAGGCGCGCTTCGACAGGAACGCGGCCTCCCGCGGCAAGCCATATCTCATCCCCGATGGCAAGGTCCGACACCGCGGTGCTTTCGCGATTTTCGCCCCGTAAAACAATGGCGCGGCGAGGTTCAAGTGCCGCCAAATCTTGCGCTGCCGAGCGCGCAGCCGTGCGCATGCGTTGGTCAAGGACCCGCCCTGCCAGAAGGAAGAACGTCAGCGACAGGGCCGCGTCGAAATAGGCGTGTTCGCCTCCAGCGCTTGTTTCATAGACCGACATCCCAAGTGCCAAAAGGATCGCCAGCGAGATCGGGACGTCCATGTTAACGCGGCGCGCGCCAAGTGCGGTCCAGGCATTCTTGAAGAATGGTTGCGCCGAGAACATCGCTGCAGGGATCGCAATTGCGCCGCTGATCCAGTGGAACAGATCGCGTGTGGCATCCGTGGCACCCGACCAGATAGCAACCGACAAAAGCATGACGTTCATCATCGCAAAGCCAGCGACGCCAAGGCGCATCAAGATATCGCGGTCTCGGGAGTCAGAGGTATCTGCCAGATCGGCTTCGTGGGCTTCGATCCCGGCGCCAGCCAAAGCGTCGATCCAAGGAGTGGGGTCGGCGTTGAAGGGGGCGGTAACAGCGACACGGCGCAAGGACAGGTTGACGCGCGCGGCTTCGATACCGGGGAGTGCACGCAGAGTGCTTTCAACGGTTTGGATACACCCCGCGCAGTGGATTGTCGGCAGGTAAAGCTGATGGGTCGGCGCACCTGTATCGCCCGGCTCGGCATAGTTGGCAGGCGAAGCAGAGCAGGCTGGACAGGCTGCGATCACAAACCAATCCACATCACAATGCGCTGCCGAAAGAGCGTGCCATCTGCCGCACGCGCAACAAGGCGCAGGTTCCAGTTGCCCCGCAAAAGGGTACCGACTGGAGCGACGAATGCTTCGCCGTTATGGGTAAATGCGGGCGTCTGGTCGTCTCCAACGTGCGTGGCGCGGCCAAGCGTTGCCGACACGATGGTCGGCACAACGGGGCCGATGTCGTCAAGGATCGACAGCACCAGATCGGTGCCCTCTATATCCGCCGAGACGGTCCAGCCCAGCGCAAGTTGTGCGTCGCGGTCCGCATCAAAGGTCTGACTTGCGACGTAAGAGTTTTTGGTTTCAAGGCCGGGGAAGGTGTTCACAGCCATGAACGCAAGCGTCAGGTTGACCGCTAAGATAACCGAAAAGGCGGCGGCAAAAATGGCGAAGACGTGATAGCCGGTCAGAGTTCTTGCAGGCATTACGATCCCTTTCCGTTGAAGACTGTTTTCTCGCCTGCGCGCGCATCGGAATCAACTGCTTCAATCCAGAGGCTGAAGTCGGTGCGATCGCGGCTTGCGGCCGGATCTTGGGAGCGTGCGGTGACATAAGTGCGCACGCTTAGCGTTTCATTAGCAGGCACGACCACGTGGTTGGGCAGGCGGCTGTCGGCCTCGAGGCCGATCCGCAGGATATCGTCCGAGTTCAGCGATACCCGGAATTCCCGGTCAGCGCCCGTAAGGTTGCGGATGCGCAACGTATAGGCGTTGCGGATCGAACCGTCAGACAGGGTCACGAATTGCGGATTGCGCACAGGCTCGACTGTGAGCGAAATATCCGAGCGGACAAACAACGCCCAGACAAGGCCGATGCCGATAACGCTCCAGATTGCAGTGTAGATCATAGTGCGCAGGCGGAAGACGTGCTGCCAGATCGGGCGCGGTGGATCGCCTGAACGCTCGCGTGGCTCGTCGGCAAGCGCCAGATAATCGATAAGTCCGCGCTCCGCGCCGATCTTATCCATGACCTCGTCACAGGCATCGATGCACAACGCGCAGGTAATACATTCCATCTGCTGGCCGTCGCGGATGTCGATGCCCATCGGGCAGACATTCACACAGGCGCTGCAATCGATGCAGTCGCCCAACAACTCGGCACCCTCGGCTTTGCGGTGCTTGCCGCGGGGTTCTCCACGCCAGTCGCGATAGGCAACTGTCAGCGTGTCGTCATCCATCATCGCGGCCTGAATGCGCGGCCACGGACACATATAGATGCAGACCTGCTCGCGCATGAATCCGCCGAAGATAAAGGTCGTAGCCGTCAGTACAGCGATTGTGGAATAGGCGATAAAGGGCGCATCGAACGTTACCAGATTTGCGGCCAGAGTGGGCGCGTCGGCAAAGTAAAAGACCCAAGCGCCACCAGTTGCCACAGCGATCAAAAGCCAGACCGTCCATTTGGTCATGCGTAAGCGGACCTTTTTCGCCGTCCAGTCCGCGTTCCAAAGACGCACGCGCGCGTTTCGATCACCTTCAATCCATCTTTCAACAAGGACAAAAAGATCGGTCCAGACCGTTTGCGGGCAGGTATAACCGCACCAGACCCGGCCCAATGCCGATGTGAACAAAAAGAGCCCGAGGCCAGCCATGATAAGAAGGCCCGCAACGAAGTAGAACTCATGCGGCCAGATCTCGATCCAGAAGAAATAGAAGCGCCGCCCAACCATATCCATCAGAACGGCCTGATCGGGAAGGTTTGGCCCGCGGTCCCACCGCAGCCATGGCGTGATGTAGTAGATCGCCAGAGTGACACCCATGATCCACCACTTCAGCGTGCGAAATTTTCCGGTCACACGACGGGGGAAGATAGGCTCTTGCGGCGCATAAAGCGGCTGTTCGTCGGACGCGCTCATGTTCAATAACTTTCCTGTTCGCACATCCTACTTAGCGATCGGATCCGTCGCCCACCTTGACCTGTGTCAACCACCGCAAAAAACGTGCCCCGATCCCAAAATTGTGCGAACAGGTCTGGGATCAGGGGCAACCAAGTCACATTTGCATGCGGCTTGGTGTTCTTTTGTCGCTAAAGCGACTTACTCGCCGCCACCAAGCTGGTGGACGTAAAGCGTGACGGCTTTGACCTCGGCGTCACTTAGACGCTCGCCCCAAGGCGGCATGACGCCAAAGCGCGCGTATTTGATGGTTTGCATCACGGTCTCGCGCGACCCGCCATAAAGCCAGATTGCATCCGACAGATTAGGCGCGCCAAGTTCGGGGTCGCCCATGCCGCCGTCTCCGTGACAGGACGAACATTCTGCGGCGAATATCTCGCCGCCAGCCGTGGCGAGTGTTGCGTCGTGATCTGTGCCCGACAGTGAGAGCACGTATTCGGCCGTCGAAGTGATTTCCTCTTCGGTGAGAACTTCGTCAAAGGCCGGCATTTCGGACCAGCGCGCGTCATAATCGGCCTCGTTGCGGATGCCGTGACGCACGGTGTATTCGATTGCCTCAAGCGATCCGCCCCAAAGCCAGGCATCATCCAGAAGGTTCGGATACCCAATAGCGCCCGCAGCCCCTGCCCCGTGACACTGCGAACAGTTGGCACGGAAGACGGCGGCACCACCGGCGACACCAAACAGGTGGGCCGGATCTGTTTGCTCAAGCGTCGAAAGGTCGGCGGTTGCCAAGCGCTCCGAAACGGCTGCGTTTTGTGCATCAACCTCTGCAATGTCTGCGGCAACTTCGGCCCGCGTTGAGTACCCAAGTAAACCGGCTGTCGCTCCCTGAACCATTGGCCATGCCGGATAGGCGATGGAATAGCCGATGCCCCAGACAATGGTGATGTAAAAGCACCAGAGCCACCAGCGCGGCAGAGGATTGTTCAACTCCTTGATGCCGTCCCATTCGTGGCCCGTAGTATCGACGCCTGTGACGTCGTCGTGGTGTGGATTGTCAGACATCAGCGCGCCTCCGGCTTAGTTGGAGCGGATTTGGAGCCGCCTTTACGGTCCGTATCGGCCGTGTCGTGAAGCTCAATTGGCAGCGTTTCATTCCGAAACGGAATGTCCGAAATATCGGCATGAAGGGCGCGACTTCCCGGACGGAACGCCCAGATAATAGCCCCAAAGTAAAACACGCACATCGCCAGAAGGACCCAGCTGTCGGCAAGTTCACGCAAGAAAGAATAGGTATCCATTGTCTGTTCCTCCCTTAGCGGCTTGCATCTGGCGTAAAGGTCGAAAAATCGACCAGCGTGCCAAGCATTTGCATGTAAGCGATCAACGCATCCATCTCGGTCAGGTCATCCTGACCATCGAAGTTGGACACAACCGCACCCGGATAACGTTCGACCAGTGCATCCCAGTCCCCGTCGGGGTTGGCCTGCACGCGAAAGTCAGCCTTTGCCTCAGCGATCATCTCGTCGGAGTAGGGAACGCCGACGAAGCGATGGGTGTTTAGAAGGTCTTCGATATGTTCGCCCTCGATTTTAGTGTCGAGAAGGAACCCATATCTTGGCATGACACTTTCGGGGACGACGGATTGTGGGTGCGTGAAGTGATCCACGTGCCAGGCATCCGAATAGCGCCCCCCCACACGCGCCAGATCAGGCCCTGTGCGCTTGGAGCCCCACTGATGCGGGTGGTCGTATTTGCTTTCGGCCGCCAGCGAGTAGTGTCCGTAACGTTCCACCTCGTCGCGCATCGGACGGATCATCTGGCTGTGACAGACATAGCAGCCCTCGCGGATGTAGACATCGCGCCCCGCCAGTTCGAGCGGTGTATAAGGCCGCATGCCCTCCACGTCCTCGATGGTGTTCTGAAGATAGAACAGGGGTGCAATTTCTACAATTCCGCCAACGGAGACGACCAAAAGAGAGCCAACCAGCAGAAGCATCGGGCTTCTCTCAATGATGGCGTGTTTGCTGAGTATGGACATAGTGTTCGCTCCTTTACTCTGCTGGGACGCCGACCGGCGCGGAGACGCGGGCGCCTCCTCGGATCGTCATCCACATATTCCAGACCATGATCAAGGCACCGGCGAGATACATCACGCCCCCCAATCCACGGACCACATACATCGGGAACTTGGCGCTGACCGTGTCGGCGAACGAGTTCACAAGGAAGCCTTGCGCATCAACTTCGCGCCACATCAGGCCTTCCATGATACCGGTCACCCACATCGAGGCCGCGTAAAGAACGATACCGATTGTAGCGAGCCAGAAGTGCCAGTTGATCGCCGACATCGAGTACATCTGTGCCCGGCCCCAAAGCTTGGGTGTAAGGAAGTAGAGTGCACCAAAGGTGATCATGCCGTTCCAGCCAAGGGCGCCAGAGTGAACGTGACCGATAGTCCAGTCGGTATAGTGGCTAAGCGAGTTGACCGCCCGGATCGACATCATCGGACCCTCAAAGGTCGACATGCCGTAGAACGCGAGGCTGATCACCATCATCCGGATGATCGGATCGGTCCGCAGCTTGTCCCATGCGCCTTGCAGGGTCATCAGACCGTTGATCATGCCGCCCCAGCTTGGCATCCACAGGATGATCGAAAAGACCATGCCCAGTGTCGACGCCCAATCTGGCAGCGCTGTGTAGTGAAGATGGTGCGGACCGGCCCAGATATACAGGAAGATCAGCGCCCAGAAGTGAATGATCGACAGCTTGTAGCTGAAGACCGGACGACCGGCCTGCTTGGGCACGAAATAGTACATCATGCCAAGAAAACCGGCGGTCAGGAAGAAGCCCACCGCGTTGTGGCCGTACCACCACTGGGTCATCGCGTCCTGCACACCCGAGAACAACTGGACAGATTTTGAACCCCAGATCGAGACCGGGATTGAGATGTTATTGATCAGATGCAGCATCGCCACGGTGACGATGAAAGACAAAAGAAACCAGTTGGCGACATAGATATGCTTTTCGCGGCGTCTGAAGAGAGTGCCCAGGAAGACCAGAAGGAAGGACACCCAGACGATTGTCAGCCAGATATCCACATACCATTCAGGTTCGGCGTATTCTTTTGATTGCGTCGACCCGAGAAGATACCCGGTTGCCGCAAGCACGATGAACAGCTGATAGCCCCAGAAAACGAACCATGAAAGATTACCGCCCCAAAGCCGCGCACCACATGTGCGTTGTACGATATAAAAAGACGACATGATCAACGCGTTGCCACCAAAGGCAAAAATTACCGCACTTGTGTGGAGGGGGCGCATGCGCCCAAAGTTCAGATAGGGCTGGGCCCATTCAAAATTCAAAACCGGGAAGGCCAGCTGGAAGGCGATGATGACGCCGACAAGAAACCCGACGCAGCCCCAAAATCCCGTCGCAATCACGCCCGCGCGGATTACGCCATCCATATATCCCGTCTCGTCAACGGCGGGGGATGGGTCGTCAAACTTCCGCAGGATCGAGATAAAGAGCCCGGCAGAGATCAGCATGATGAGGACAGCATGGACCTGATAGGCAAGGTCGTGACCCCAGTTTGCAGCCAAAGCCGCGACCAGGGCGATAAGCCCCAGAATAATAAGCTTGAAAATATTCAGCATAGTCATGTCCCGGATTTCGCGCCGCATGCAGCGCAGATCTGTTCGCCATTGTGGGATAGACAGGCAGGACCCTGCCCGCTTTGATCTCGATCAAACTGCGGAACTATCGCACCACATGAACTGCACAATCGGCGTGCCGGACCACCCAAGCGGCCGTCGAGCCAAGCAATATGTCCGACATCACAGGGCGGTGCGAGGCAATCACGATGCAGTCGGCGCCATTATCGGACGCCCATTTGGTGATTGTGCGTCCGGCCGCGCCATCGATAACGGCAGCGCTTGCGTTCTCGATACCGTCGGTCAGTTCTTTGAGACGGCGATCGATCTCTTGTGTTCGTGCGGAGAATGTCTGCTGAGGAATAATGTCAACGACATAAGCCGGGACGATTTCCATGACATGGAGGAAGGTAATTCTGGCACCCGTATCGGCCAGGCACTTCGCAACGTCTACAGCGCTTGCGACATCACGATCTTGATCAAAAGATACGGGAACGGCAATATTTTTGTACATGGAAGCTCGCCTGTTCGCGGCAATCGCAAACAGCATGTCGCGCTCCGTCACAGGGCGCCTTGACCGAGGTCAAATAGAGCTTATTCGCTGTTGTCTACTTCGTCGGACAGTGCGGCAAAATCGGGAACGCTCACGGTGCGGGTCCCGTCCAGAGCGATAACACCGTCTTTGCGCAAGGCGGTGAACTGGCGGCTAACGGTCTCGATGGTCAGGCCAAGGTAAGTCGCTATGGTTTCGCGGGACAACGGCAGTTCAATGCATATATCCAGTCCCGAAGGCTTGTCGGAAATCGGCCGTGAGCGTTGCGCAATCAAAAGCAGGAAGCTTGCAATCTTCTCGCGTGCAGTTTTGCGCCCCAATAGCAGCATCCAGTCGCGCGCAGCATCAAGTTCATCCAGCGCCATCTCAAGAAGCCGCACCGAAACATGCGGCATTTTCACCATTAGGTCTTCAAATGCCTTGCGGCGAAAGCAGCAGAGCGTGACCTCAGTGACGGCTGTTACATCGTGCGCCACGGTGTCACGACCCGGGCGGCCGATGAAGTCAGACGGTAACAAAAGGCCAACAACTTGTGTGCGACCGTCTTCCATCGACTGTGATAGGGTGGCGGTGCCGCTGACCAACGATGACAGTACTTCAAGCGGATCACCACGCAGCGCGATGGTCTGACCGGCTTGGTAGGTTTTGTAGAACTTGACAGAATCCAGCAAATTCAATTCTTGATCGTTCGCCCGTGAGCAAACGGCGCGGTGGCGCACCGGGCAGGATGCACACTGCGTGTGAGTGAGTTTCTCAGTTTTTTGATCGTTAAAGAGCATT
>Ga0075467_10000104_pt1 | contig 57639 bp, 46 predicted proteins | sample DEB08_DNA_9_FD_75067 | JGI IMG/M metagenome (GOLD analysis project Ga0075467, IMG submission 75067) | Aqueous microbial communities from the Delaware River and Bay under freshwater to marine salinity gradient to study organic matter... | ecosystem: Environmental > Aquatic > Marine > Coastal ... | reverse complement strand
CAATACGCTCATATTGAACACGGGTGATATCAGTCCAAACCATTGCGATCTCTTTCGAATCTTTAACAATCCGAATGAATCACAGATGACTGATATCACTCAATTAGTTTCGGGTTGGACACTTAGGTAAAGTGCCATCACCAAAACTGTGCCGCACACCGTCAACATCAATGACGATCAAATCACCTTTTTTGATGATCGACGACAAAAAGCGATTGAAAAGTTTCATTCTAGGCTCGCAAATTTTATGATCTTTCGACAAATCATAACACATAAACGAAAAAAGCCCCCGGTTCAAAAACCAGAGGCTTGGAATTTCTATATAGGGTGATTTAGCTTATAGATCGCCGAGTTGACCTGTGTGTTTCGCCACCAAATAATAGAAAGTAACGCGCTGTTTATTGCGGTCGCCCTTCATGGTTTCACAAACTTGACCGATCACTTCATTGCACTTGGCCTCATCTGTATGGCCCAGTTTTTTCATGCACCATTTCTCGCGCACGCGATCCAATTCGCTTTGATCAGAACAAGACACCAATGATGCATCTTTGGAACGCAAGGCAATACCCAAATGCTTTACAATCTTCTCAACTGCGCCAGCATCAGCGCCCGCGTCATAACGTTTAACATCATCAAGATATTCGCTCATAGTATTTCTCCCTAGCGGCTCAAATGTCCGCTCACCTCTTTTAATATCGCGTCCGCAAACACGATTATACTAAAATGCTACCACACGCTTTACGGTGCGTCACGGGTAAATTATCCACAGGTTGGCCAGCTATTAATTACATCGCTCCAACTAATTCTGCTTAAAATAAACTCTTGTAATTGAAGTCTTTAATTCTTTAACAATAGAGACTATATTGGGTATGTTGGGCAACCGACTATGACGATAAATTGCCTGTGTAATAAACCTATCGGACCCGGGGGCGGTACCCGGCGCCTCCACCAATTCTTTGCGATTCGCTCAAGCACGCTGCTTTTGACGTAGAAAATGGGGGTGAAATAGGATCGACGAGGGCGTAAAGACTGTGTTTTCGTTCGGCATTGTACCACCGTTATCGGGCTATTCTAGTAGTTGCAAATGACAACTATGCGGAGGCACGTCTAGCTGCTTAATGCGGTTCGACAGCTTCACATCAACTCCTAACGGTTCGCACTGTTAGGCGGGGTCCGAAGGCACCTGGCAACAGAAGCCTTCACTTTTTCTAAAATTGACATGAATTCTGAAGATCATTTGTACATCAGGCTTGTTGGCGAGGCAAAATTTTGAAAATCGCTTTCTCAAACATTGCCACTATTATGGAATCTGCTTATCCATATTGTTAAACACTTTAGCCTTTTGGCTTTGTAACCTCCATAGAATGTGAAACCACCTCAATGACCGACGATTTGATCCGATATGATGTTCTGACACAAGAAGCATTGCGCGGTGTCATTCGCAAAGTTCTCGATGAAGTGATCGCAGCCGGGCTTCCCGGCGATCATCACTTCTTTATCACCTTCGACACCACGTTTTCTGGCGTCCGTTTGTCCAAACGCATGCGCGAGCGTTATCCAGAATCCATGACAATCGTTATTCAACACAGCTATTGGGATTTGAAAACAAGCGATACTGATTTTGAGGTTGACCTGACCTTCAACGATATCCGTGAGCGCCTGAAAATTCCGTTTGCTGCCATTCAGGCTTTTTTTGATCCATCCGTAAAGTTTGGACTTCAGTTTGAACCTGATCCGCAGCAGCAAAATGAGGGCGCGCTGGAAGGTGAAGAAAATGAAGTGGCTGAAGTTATGGAAACTTTAGCTGATATCAAAGACCCGAAAGCAAAAAAGTCAGGCAAAGACACCAAAGATGATAAAGACAATGACGACCAAGGCGAGGTTGTTTCTTTGGATGCGTTTCGGAAGAAAAAATAGTTATTGCCAAATCGAAGGCTAACCATTGAGCGATATCATCAATCTCCGTACAGCGCGAAAGAGACGCAAGCGCGACAAAGAAACGAAAATTGCTGAGCAAAACCGCGTTTTATTTGGCACCGCGAAGACTGAGTTAAAATCGGCAAAAGCTATCAAAACCTTGGAAAGCAAAAAGCTAGAACAACACCGCCTAGATCGTGATAATAATGGCGATGAATAAATACTCTATATCTATCAATGGACACCGCACCAGTTATTCGCTTGAAACTGAGTTTTATGTGGAACTCGAAAGCATCGCCAAGAAAAAAGGGCTTCCCCTCGCGCGGCTTATTACCCAAATCGACAATGAGCGCGGTGGCAAAACGAATTTGTCCTCTGCATTGCGGTTATATGTCTTGGAAGCTGTCCGCTCCAAGCTATAAATAAACGGGTACATGCTCCAATTTCACTGAGCATTTAACAATTCTTCGATGTTTCGAAAAATATCCGGGGCGTATGAAGCATCAGGTTCTGGCAAGGGCTTTATCACAAAACCGTTTTTCTGCTGACTATCTGTTTGGGTAGCCTCAGCTTCGCGTCGCAATTTTTCAGTAGCGATCTTTTCTGCTTCTAGTTTTTCAGCAGCAATGCGTTCTTTTTCAGCATTGGCCTTTTCAATGGCTTCGCGCTGAGCAACGGCTTTTTCTTCAGCCAAACGTTCTTTTTCTTTTTGAGCTGCGGCTTCTTCCGCAAGTCTTTTCCGTTCTGCTTCTTCAGCGGCTAACCGTTCAGCTTCCAAGAGCCTTTCCGTCTCAATACGCAGCAGCTCTTCTCTTTCCTCAGCCAACCTTTGTTCCTCTAACCGCGCAGCTTCAGCAGCAAGTCGTTCTGCTTCTTCCCGCGCCAAACGATCCGCTTCTTCTTTGGCGAGACGCTCTGCTTCTTCTCGCGCCAGCCGCTCCTCCTCTTGCTGCTTTGCAAAAAGCCATTGATCGCGGGAGCGAGACTTTAGTAGCTCATATCTAAAACGTTGCTTTTCGAGGATCGAAGCCTGTAAAATCTCAACACGTCTCTGTTCGTTTTCAAAAGAGCGAATGGATAGATATCCCTCCATGGCTGCACTGTCGACAGCAAGCTTTGGTGCGCCCACGAGTCCGCTCCATGACAACCGAACATCAGGATTACCCCCCGATACGCTTTGTTTTCCTGGATCAGGGAACAAGCGGATTTCTGTTGATTGTTCGCCAGAAATGAGATCAATTTCAACACTGCCCACAGGAGCCGATCTTCCACCACTTACAGCACCACTAAGAGAGATATTTCGAAATTGTAGACTGCCTCGCGAGATCGAAAATGGCGCTTCCAGATCAGTTATTTCCAAATTACCTTGAGCAAAAACATCGCGGATCATCGGGGTAATATTTGTTGAATTGATTTCGAAACCCTCAACATCTGCAGCCTCGATGATCGGTGTGATATCGTTATTTCCGATGCCTTCAATTTGTCCTTCTTTCATTGCCAGCAGACCACTGCCTGCCATCGAACGAATGAGCGCTGATGGACTGCCGCCGCTGGCCTCCACTGTACCCACTATATTGGCCTTGCCGGAAACAGAGGGGCTAATATCAAAATTTTCCAAAACGTTGGCGCTATCAACATTGGTGGCTGTCCACTGACCATTAACAACTGCAGTTCCTTCAGAGTTTGTGAAAGCCGCGCTGCCTGAAAGGTCCGCCTCTAACCAAATTGCCGACATGGAATTAATCGACATATCGCCATCTTTGATATTCAAATCGAGCAGTAAATCGCTGGCCAGTTGCTCAAACCCAATATCCGCTTGATTTGCCTTTATTTTCAACTGGGCATCAATTCCTATCAAAGCCGGAGAAGAGAACTCTGTTTCGGACAACGCTCCCAATTCACTATAAAACGATTGACCAGTTGCCAAAGCGAGCAACACATTCATACTTACCGCATCAACAACGAGATCACCTCTGTATGAACTTGCCCCTGCTGCATTTATCTCACGGACTAGTTCCCCGGAAAATGCATTGCCATATAACTGGCCTTTTTCGAAGGTCAGGGTATTCGCGATATCATTGCCTGTTTGCCAACGAAACTTGGTCGACAAAGGCGCTACATCACCAAGGATAGAATTAAGCTCCGGTAGAAAATACCCAAATGACGTTGCATAGGGGGAGAAGTTCTGTGATCCCAAAGTCACGTCAAAGTCTAAACTAGGAACCTCGCCATCCAGATCCTTTATTAATCCTTTTGCTGAAAAGGCCGTATCATCCGTATTTGCAGAAATGATGGTCGAATAACCCTCTTCGTTAGAGCCAGCAGTTTCGAAAACCAATTTTAGTGGAGTTTCCAATTCACCGTAAATTGGGTCAAATCCTAATTCAGCGAGACCAATTTGCTTAAGCAGCAGCGAGCCATTTTCATTATCTGCTTCAATCGACGATTCAATCCAAATATCTTCAAATTTGTTTAAGCTACCCCTGAACCCACCGCGCATTGCAATAGTTGTCCCGCCAATTTCACCTGATACAATAAAACGGCTTCGGGCCGGAGCGTCCTGATCCGCATTTGAATCCAAAACGATTTTCAAAGCTGTATTCTTAGAAAGTCCGGCATCGCCAACAAGCGCGCGAAGTCCAGGATTCCAACCAACTCTTTCCCCAAGCGTTTCGGCAATCAAACTCAAATCGCCAGCATCCAAATCAATCGAGATATTTCCCTTTGATTGCTCCAATATATTGGCAATCTGTCCAGTGGATTTGAGATTGGCACCAAGAAAATCACGGGCATTCAGTTTGGAAATAGAAAGCTCGCCGCCTTTATACTGAAACTGCAAATCAACATCCGCAGCAGTCAAATCAAAACCGGATAATGTTCCAGCTTTCAACATCACATCAAAATCATTGTTAAGGCTGATGCTGTCTTTTCCTGCCAGTAATGCCGCGATGCCGCGCAGATCTTCCAAGCGAACATTATCGCCATTCAAGTTCGCAACAATACCTGGCAGAAAAACCTCTTTTCCATCGCCAGAAGTTTGAACAGTTTCGAAAGGGTTTAAACGCTTGATATTTCCAGTAAGCTTATTTTGATCTAGAATGAGCTCCATCTGGTCAAGGCTGATTTGATCCCGAGTCATAGTTACATTAGCGGAAAGCCCTGCCGACGAAAGACGGCGAATAGCAGGGTCAACTTCACCGGCGGCCCAAGACGCGAAGCCCGAAGGTTGAGAGGACGCAATAAGCAAATCGCCATGGAACCCGAAAGTTTCACCGCTGCCTAATCTTCCCTTTGCCTCAACACGCGTGCTGCCCGGAAAACTTGAAGCAAACCGAACGATTTCCCAATCACTACCAAATGGGCGAACAACTGTGCTCACTTCTCGAATAAATGTATCCCCAGCAATAATAGCTGGAATTTCTATATCAATTTGCCCTTTGAATGGCGGGACGGGAACTTGTTCCAATATTTCACCAAACAGCGCAATTCGCTCTTTCATGGAGTTGGCAACAGCACTCTCCCCTTCCCGCATTTTGGCGATGCGATTGATATCTATCTGTCTACCATCAATTTGAAGTTGGAAATCCACGCCACCCTTTAGTTGAGCCCGCCCAATGCCGGTGAGCGAATACGGGTCTTCCGGACTGCCTATATCAATGCGGTATTCAGGCAGGGTTAGCTCAGTTGGATCCAGCGTAAAATCACCGGATATGGCAACTGGAAGCGCCGCAACTGTTCCAGAAGCAAGTCGAACATCTTTGCCGTTTACAGGCCTGAGATCAAACTTACCGCCCCATGACAGAATATTGTTCTTTAGCGAAACCACACCATCTGCAGCGAGTTCATATGGTTTATCCAACCGGATCATTCGCGTCTTCAATCGTACAGATTGATCGTCAGATAAACGCCCTGTTCCAATTTCAAATTGGCTCTCCTGGCCATCAACAATGCCAGCACCAGAGATTGTCCATGGACCATACAAAGACAATGCCGAAACATTTGCGCTGATCTTCTCGCCGCGGATAACTCTATCTGGGTCTATGCCTTTCAAATTGAAAGCAGCATTGGTGATTTTCAAACTATCCAATTTGACCTGATCTGGGTCGACCACACTCTCTTGCCGCTCGGTCCAGGCAATCTTGCCGGCATCATCTATTTCAAGATTAAATACTGGACTATCTAAAGCCATATCTACGATGCGAACTTCACCAGAAAGAAACGGCAATAATTCAACATTTGCCGAAAACCGCTCAACCGTCATCATCGGTTCGTTCTCAGCGTTTTCGCCAACGGCCAGTTGCGAAAAGCTGATCGACGGGAGCGGCAGCAATCGCACATCAGCATTGCCACCAACAATAACTTTTTGACCTATAATGCGCGAAGCCTGCCGTTCAAAGTCTTTCTTGTAGGCCGTCCAGTCGATAAAATACGGGGCTATCAGCGCTGTAAACAACGCAAGAACAACCAAGAACCCCAAACTGACAAACAGACGGAACAGCGTAAAATCTCCAAAATCAAACCGAAACTGCCCCAAAGCCTTTTGAGTGAACAATCACTCACGGCAACAGTATCGAAACCTTAATCGGCAATCACTTTGCCGGGATTCATAATATTATCGGGATCAATAGCCTTTTTTATGGCACTCATAAATGCCCAACCGGAACCATGTTCCAATTCCATATACTTGCGCTTTCCCTGCCCGACACCATGTTCACCCGTGCATGTACCATCCATAGCAATCGCTCTTTCGGCAAGACGCTTTATCATTATTTCGGCGCGCCGAACTTCGTCCTTGTCATCCATCATGATCAATGGCGTGCAATGAAAATTACCATCGCCCACATGGCCGATAATTGGTGCAATCAAATCCAGCTCTGCGATATCTTTCTGAGTTTCAGCAACACATTCAGCAAGCCTTGAAATAGGAACGCAGGCATCTGTTGCTATCCCCGATGCACCAGGGCGATAAGCCAACATTGCGAAATAGGCATTATGCCTTGCCTTCCAAAGTCGGTTACGGTCCTCGGACTTCTCAGCCCATTGTATTCCTGACCCGCCGTTTTGAGCAGCAATCTCCGTGAAAAATTCTATTTGTTCAGCAACGCCAGCATTTGATCCATGAAACTCTACAAACAACGTAGGCTCTTCCGCGTAATCAAGATGCGAATATGCGTTGACCATCTTGACCTGCAATCCATCCAGCAACTCAATACGAGCAATTGGTATTCCAACCTGCATCGCCTGTATCGTTGTCTGGCAAGCAGCATCAACAGATGGAAACTGGCAAACGCCAGCCGATATATTTTCTGGAACACCGTAAAGTTTTAGCGTTAGTTCAGTGATGATGCCAAGTGTGCCTTCAGAACCAACGAGCAATCGTGTCAAATCATATCCCGCAGAGGTCTTCTTAGCCCGTCCAGCTGTTCGAATTACTTCGCCATTTGGCATAACTGCAGTAACATTCACTACATTGTCTTTCATCGTACCGTATCTGACGGCATTGGTACCTGATGCGCGGGTAGCTGCCATGCCTCCCAGCGATGCATTGGCACCTGGATCAATTGGAAAAAACAATCCGGTATCGCGAAGATAAACGTTCAAGGCCTCACGGGTGCAGCCAGCCTGAACGACGCAATCAAGATCTTCGCTGTTCACTTTAAGAACTTTGTCCATACGCGAGACATCGATTGAAATGCCGCCATAAGGCGCATTCACGCCGCCCTCGAGCGACGTACCTGTGCCAAATGCGATCACAGGAACCTTATATTCAGCACAGGTTCTAATGGCATCCTGAACATCTTGGGTTGATTCTGCGAAGATAACCGCATCTGGCATTTGCAAAGGTAAATAAGTTGTTGTGTGGGCATGCTGCTCGCGCAAAGCATTGCTATCTTGGAACAGCTCACCAAATCGCTGCTTTAAAACACCCAAGGCCTTTTGAAGTCCGGCATGATCCGGTGAATAATGAGATACAGAACTAACAGAATTCACGATTTGACCTCCAAATAAATCTTGCCCTCAGCTTTACCTGATGAGGCAGAAAAGAAAAGCCCAAACAGGCTTTCCCCGCCCAATAAGGCCAAGGCAAGCCTCTTTCCCCGCGCGCTAATTGGACAAAATGCCACTATTGGCTTTTCATCTCGCTGTGCTTTTCGTATGGAAAAGGGCAGGCAACAATGAAATGAATTCTTTGCATGTTAGAAGTCCTTAAACGGTTACCGGAAATAATTTACAACTGGGTAGCCCCAAACCTCAGACAGCATCTTGATTCACGGCAACCAATTGTTTGGCTTTTGGCAAGCGCAGCCGGCTTAATTGTAGGGATTGCTGCCATCCTTTTTCGCGAGACAATCAACATCGTCCAATATTCTTGGACAGGGACATTTAGCGAAAAAATCAGCGAAGCTCTCGCCGAGTTACCTTGGTATACCGTTTTCTTAGGACCCGTCATTGGCGGATTACTGGTTGGCCTTTGCCTTGAGAAATTCCTTAACGCCAAAAGAACAAATGGCGTTGCCGATGTCATGGAAGCAAAAGCTTTGGCAAAAGACCATATTGAACTGCGCCAGGCCATAATTTCCAGCGGCGTAACGGCATTGTCTCTTGGGTCAGGCGCCAGTGCCGGACGAGAAGGGCCAATGGTCCATCTCGGCGCGGCCTTTTCCAGCGCCATTGCCCGCAAATTTAAATTGCCCGCTTGGGGTAAGCGAACCTTGTTGGGCTGCGGTGTCGCTGCAGCCGTATCAGCAAGTTTTAATGCTCCAATTGCCGGTGTTCTTTTCGCCCATGAGGTCATACTTGGGCACTATGCCATGCGCGCCTTCGTGCCGATTGTTATTTCATCGGTCGCCGCTACCATTCTCTCCAGATTGTGGTTTGGCGATGTGGTCGCTTTCACAATACCGGACTATCAGATCACGTCTTTTTGGGAGTTTCCTGCCTTCGCTTTACTGGGCGTTGTTTGTGCTTTGGTGGCAGTTTTATTCCAGTTCGCACTGATCGGAGCAGACTATGTCTCGCGTGAGATCAAAATCCCGCTTTATCTGCGCCCTGCCCTTGGGGATGTATGTCTTGGCGCAATTGCTCTTATCTACCCGCAAGTTCTAGGCGTAGGGTATGAAGCAACCGACCAGGCACTAAAATCCCAGTTACCTCTGACAATGCTGATTGGTCTTTTGTTTGCGAAAACCATTGCGACTGCCATCACGCTCGCATCACGCTTTGGCGGCGGGATATTCTCCCCATCGCTTTATTTGGGCGCAATGGCGGGCGGCGCATTTGGCATTATCGCAGCAGCAGCTTTTCCCCAATTCGCCTCAAGTGACGGGCTTTATGCAATCCTTGGCATGGGAGCTGTCGCAGCCGCTGTACTTGGCGCACCGATTTCAACAACGGTTATGGTGTTCGAGCTCACGGGCGGATATGCGCTATCTATTGGATTGCTACTCACCGTCTCCATTTCGAATGGCATAGCCCAGGCATTACACGGGCACTCTTTCTTCCATTGGCAACTGGAAATGCGTGGTCTGTTTATTCATGATGGGCCCCAAAGGCATTTGTTACGCCAAAGACGGGTGAAGGATTTTATGACTGAGTTAACACCAGAAGAAGGTCCACTGGAGTTTGATGAGGAGCTGGGAACCACATTCTTGAAACCGTCTTGGACGCTGGAATTTGCCCTAAGGACATTCGATACCGGAGGCCACAGCAAACTTCCTGTTGTAGACGAAAACGACGAGACAAAAATTATCGCTTGGGCTGTCCAAACCCATGGCCTTCGATATTTCAATACAGCACTGGTTGAGGCAACGGCCGAAGAACATCAACATTAGCCTTTTTCACATTTGCCACCGTGTGCATACCTGTACAATTTTAATGAAATATTTGGGATAACCCACAACAAAATTGTAATCACTTTGCATTAAAAATCGGCTCCAGCAGGGGCTTATTTATGTTCAAGAAAAACATTATTCCATTCTTAAAGCGATTTATGAACCACGAAGGTGGCAACTACGCGATGATTTTCGCGATTTGCGCGCCTGCACTTTTCGGCGCGATCTCTATTGCCGTTGAAACCTCCAAATTGTCTAAAGAACGCGGAGATCTGCAAAACGCGCTGGACGTTGCTGCCCTAGCCACAGGTAAACATCTTGCTGAAACGACTGACGAAGTAACACTCAAAGCTTATGCGAAAGCGTATTTTGAAGCCAATCTTGATCCCGAAATAAAAAACGAATTGGTCACATTCGGTTTCCAATTTGTCGAAGCGCCAAACAGCGGCAAGCGAATACGCCTAACTGCACAATATGATTATCCCGTATTGATGCCATTTTTGAAAACCGATGAAGTTGCCATGGCAATTTCTTCTGATGTTACTGCAGGCAATCGCACCATTGAAGTTGCAATTGTGATCGATAATTCAGGCTCCATGGATTCTTATACGGGCAATACTAGAACAACGCGCATGGAAAAAGCCAAGGAAGCCGCCACAACCCTTACCAACCAATTATTCGGACTTGCCAATATTTCAAACAAACCTGATCCGGTGCGTATTTCTGTTGTCCCGTTTGGACACTCAGTAAATGTCGGAAGCGACAACCGTGGCGAACCATGGATGGACATGAACGGGTGGTCTTCTGTTCACAACGAGAACATTGCCTGGGATTCAACCGATATACGCGGCGATAAATGGCCTAATACAGTGGCGGCCGGCGCAGGGATCAAAGGTGCCATAAACGGCAATATAACTCGCCCTCCTTCAACTGGCGTTGTGGCTGTTGAATGGCTAACACGATGGACTTTGTTTGACGATCTGGGAACCAGCTGGGGTGGATGCGTGGAAATGCGCCCCTGGCCCTATCATACAACAGATGACGAACCATCAGACCTTAATCCTGATACACTGATTGTGCCTATGTTCGCTCCGGACGAGCCCGATGATATGGGACGAAGTGAAGACAACGACTATTCAAATAGCTACCTCGATGATTATCGACGAGCCTACGCTGATAACAACCCGAATGCGAATGATCGTTTAACCGAGACAGATCGCTATGGCCGCCATTACATGGTGGAGTATGTGAATGGTAAAGGTTGGAACAGAGACAGATATGAACGCCAGCATTGGCGCCAAGATTGGTCAATGAAGTATCATCCAGACGCTAAGAACAACAGATACAATGATCGCCGAAGCCGCGACTACGGCAACTACGGCCCTAATATGGGTTGCACCACAGCAGAGTTAACTCCTCTGTCGGATACTCCAGCTACCGTAACTAACGCAATTGATGAAATGGAAGCTGGCGGGTTTACGAATGTTCAAGCGGGCATTTCATGGGGTTGGAAAACCTTGTCTGCCGGAGAACCGTTCACTGAGGGCCGTGGCTATGATGAACTTGAAAACGACAAATACATAATTGTTCTAACCGACGGCAACAATACCTACCCTTCACAGCGAACCTATAACTATTCTCAATACACCTCTTGGGGATATGAGAAAAGTGACCGTGTTTTCGAAGGCATCGATTCTAATCAAAGTGAAATTGGAGCGATGAATATTCACACCGCTTCTACCTGCGATAATATCAAAGCCATCCAAGACGCAGACAGCGAGGCAGCGTACAAGATTTTCACAATTGCCTATGATGTGTCAGACGGATCAAGCGTCAAGGACCTGTTATATGGTTGCGCATCTTCAAAGCCTGACGGCTCGAAATATTATTACGATGTTTCAGGCGATGCACTAAGTGCCGCTATGCGCGCCATCGGCAATGAAATATCTGATTTGAGAATATCTCAGTAAGCTTTTTTCGGTCCACGGTCCGCAGAAAGACTTTCCTGATTTTGTTTCACCAGTTCTTCAATGGCGTCAGCCAGATGTAACTCTGCGATATGATGATCCCCGCGTTCAATTCTAATTTTATGGGCTTGCATCAACACGTTGCTATGAGTGTAGCCATATGGCGGTTCAAATTTGTAGGTGGCCAATTCGATCAATAAACCCAGCGGATCCTTGAAATAAATCGAATCCATAAACCCGCGATCTTTCACACCAGAGTGACCAATCTTACGCGCCTCTAACCGTTCGACTGCTTGTGCAAAAACAACACGAGAAACATTGAATGCGAGATGATGCACACATCCAGCTTCCGTTGGCGTGCGTCGCTTGTCCGGTTTACGATTTTCATTGGTAAAAATTGTAATGAGACGACCGTCACCTGGATCAAAATACAGATGGCTCTCTTGTTCGTCATCAAGATTTGGTTGCTCAAAAACAAAAGGCATGCCCAACACACCTTCCCAAAAATCCAGGCTGGTCTGACGGTCCACTCCGGTCAATGTAATATGATGAACACCTTGAACCTGAAGTTTTTGCATACAGCACCTTTAGAACGTCAGTTTGACACTAAAGATAACCTATCGCTCTTTGAGATGATGTCAAAGAGCGATAGTCAATTGCCAAAACTAAGCAGGTGTTTTTCCGCGCTTACGCCCTTGTGACCCATTGTTCGAAAACCCGCCACCAGACTTACCTGGACGTGAATTAGCTGATGGTCCAGCACTTCTGCCGCCACGTGCTGGCGCATTTGCCGAACGGTCAGAACTATGAGTGCTTCCCGCCTCTGGCGAACGATGCTTTGACTTGAAAGATCTTCCTTTAGCTGCAGGCGCGCTGGCCCCATCATTGCTTCTAAATTCAGGAGAATGACGATTGCCGGGCTTCTGAGGCTTTCCACCAGTGCTTGAGCTTTTGACGCCCGCGTTACCAGCACCAGCTCCATCGTTGAATTTACCAAACCGTTTCTTGTTCTTTTTCGAGTTCGGCTTCCCAGTAAAACCGGCAGCTTTCACAGTTGCGAAGTCGTCCTTTTTGGCAGGTTCATCGGCAAAATCATCATGGCCGGAATTTGCGTAAACTTTTTTCGGAGAGCCCGGTTTTCTATTGCCGCCAGTTCGCGCTTCTGTGCCGCGTCTTGCACCCGTAGTCTGTCCGCGACCTGCCCCTTGTGCCGGACGTCTGCCGCGCCCTTGCTTCATTTCTTTTGCCAAACGAGCGCCTTCGCGACGCTCCTCATCCGACATCGTGCCACCAGCAACTTCAACTTTCATGCCCATCATTCTTTCGATGGCCTGCAAAAGATGCGCTTCTTCTGGAGAGCAAAATGCTACTGCAAGACCTTCGGCCCCTGCCCGTGCGGTTCTGCCAATTCTGTGAACATAGTTCGCCGGAACTTCTGGCAAGTCAAAATTATAAACATGAGACACGCCCGAAATATCGATACCACGCGCTGCAACATCGGTTGCCACCAGTATCCTCATCTCGCCTGATTTGAAATCCTTGATCGCGCGATCACGCTGCCCCTGACTTTTATTGCCATGAATGGACCCTGCCGGAAAACCTTCTGCCACAAGTCCCTTCATCAGTTTTTCCGCACCATGCTTGGTACGTGCAAAAACAAGTGACAAATCGCCTGGGCGTTCGGCCAACAGTTTTTTCAACAAATCAGGCTTGGCGCGCTGGCTAACATAATAGACCGACTGGCTTACTTTATCTGCCGCTTTTCCAGGAGGTGCCACTTCAATACGAACTGGATCCATCAAGAAGGCTTTTGCCAAATCGGCAATTTCTTTTGGCATAGTCGCCGAGAACAACAGCGTCTGGCGCTCTTTCGCCACCATCTTGGAGATTTTTTTCAATGCGTGAATAAAGCCGAGATCAAGCATTTGATCCGCTTCATCCAGAACCAGAAACTTGGCGCTGTCTAAAATAACCGCTTTACGCTCAACCAGATCAAGCAAGCGTCCCGGTGTTGCCACCAAAACGTCATTGCCACGTCCAAGAGCTTTTTGCTGAACATTGATCGACTGACCACCAACAACAGTGGTTACACGCAAATGTGTGTCTTTCACAAAGCTTTTTAGATTATCGGCGATTTGATTGGCAAGCTCACGCGTAGGAGAAAGGATCAAAGCTCTAATTGTCTTTGGAAAAGGTTTGGACCCAACACCAAGCAATTGCTGTACCAATGGCAAACCAAATGCTGCGGTTTTACCCGTACCTGTTTGGGCAAGACCCATGATGTCATGGCCTTCGAGGATAAGCGGTATAGTCGCGCTTTGGATGGGAGTCGGTTCATCATAACCAAGCGTCTTAAGAGCGCTCATAATAACCGGTGACAGCCCCATGCTATCAAAATCTTTTGCATCAGTTGCGCTGTCTTTGCGCGTGTTGTTTTCAGTTTTATTTTCAATTGTGTTTGTCAAAATAGTCTTTCTTTGCAACTGGCAAAGCATGAAGCTTTGCTTGAAGCACTAAATAAACATCGCCGCGCTATGGAAAACCATAACGGGGTCGATCTTGCGGTTGCGATCTTTATTCAGGTCGCGGCGTCATTGCCAAAACCCTTAAGATCGTCAGCACCCCGCGTGAAATGGGAACTTGGGAGATATCGCCTGCATTCAATGCTTTCGGCGTTCAAAAGATCATTTTGCCAGTTTTTGGAACTGTTCCATAAGGCCAACTGCTCACGCGGCAGCAAATGTCTTACAGCGCATATCGGCTTGATGGCGACCAATGTCAAGCAATTGTTCACAAGCTGGTAAATGCTGCCATCTCAACATTACCAAGCTTTAACCTACCTTACCAAGTCGTAATTTGAACTTTTCGCTTGAAAGCCCGATCTTGGGGTCATCGGTAAAACGAACAGAATTTAAAACGATAGTTGGAAAGGAATAAAATATGTTTGGATTAGGTAAAAAAACTTGGATCATTGGTGGCGTATTGATTGCTCTGGTTGGAACGACCGCATGGGCAACAAAAATGCACAATCGCAGCCCTGAAGACAGAGCAGCTTGGGCAACTGAGCGCGTTACGAAAAAATTGAACCTTGATGACGGCCAAAAAGCAGCATTTGAAAAAGTAGCAGACGAAATGGTCGCGATGCGCGGTTTGCGCACTGAATTCATGATGGACTTGTCAAGCAAGTTGAAAGAGTTCTCACAAGACGACACCCTCACCGTCGAGGAAGTCAATACATTGCGTGATGAGATAAAGGCTGAATTCGACAAACGCGCAAATGCGATCATTCCTGATTTTGTGACCTTCTATAATACGCTTGATGACGAACAGCGTGATATGGTTACAGCACGCTTGGAGAATATGTCCGAGCGCATGCATGATCGTCGCCATAAACGCGGTGGATGGGGAAAGTCAGAAGATAAAACCGACAACTAGGATCTCATAACCGGGTTCCACTCATTCTCGAAAAATCTATTGACCGGCCATTCCCTAGGCCGGTCTTTTAGTTTGAATTAAACAGTGTTCCATGCCGCCTAGTTTTCATGCAATTCGCGTTTCATGACCGCCTGAAAATTCATCATTTTGCCTAAAAAATGATCATCTAGAACAATAAATCTACAATTGCCGCTTTTTTCAACAGGGCAAGCTTGCATGTTGAGCGTTTTTGCTCTCTTTTCTCCCCGATTTTGCAATTTAGAGGCCTTTCAAACAGATAGGTCGCGTTTTTCGGGAGAGAAGAATGAACGCCGCAGATACCAGTTGGATCCTCACAGCAACGGCTTTGGTCCTTTTAATGACATTGCCGGGCCTCGCCCTTTTTTATGCGGGGCTTGTTCAATCAAAAAACATTCTTTCAGTTCTGATGCAATGTATGGCGGTTGCCTGCGCCGCATCTGTTTTATGGTTCGCGATTGGCTACACAATAGCATTCAGTGACGGCAATGGCTGGACTGGCGGCCTTTCAAAAATGTTCCTTGCAGGCATCGACCGAGAAAGCCTTTCTGGTACCTTGCCCGAATCCCTCTTCGCAATGTTCCAGATGACCTTTGCTGTCATCACCCCTGCCCTCATGATCGGCGCATTTGTAGAGCGTATCAAATTCGGCGCGGTGATGATGATTTGCAGCCTTTGGCTGGTGATAGTTTACGCCCCTGTTACCCATTGGGTTTGGGGTGGCGGCTGGCTGGCAGAACGCGGCATCATTGACTTTGCCGGCGGTATTGTTGTGCATGTCACAGCAGGTGTTTCCGCCGCAGTCATCGCGATCATGCTGGGCGCACGCAAAGGCTTTCCTGAAAAAATCACCCCGCCGCACGCACCTTGGATGGTGATGGTTGGCGCATCCCTATTGTGGGTAGGCTGGTTTGGCTTCAACGGCGGTTCAGCTGTAGCAGCAGATCAAAATGCGGCTATGGCCATGATCGCAACCCATCTTTCGGCAGCAACCGCTTCACTGGTATGGCTGGTGATTGAAAAAGTACGCTTTGGAAAACCAAGCCTGGTCGGTTTTGTAACAGGAACCATCGCCGGATTGGCAACCATTACCCCGGCATCTGGCTCCGTAGGCCCGCTCGGCGGCGTTCTTCTTGGTTTGGCAGGAGGCATTGTTTGCTACTATGCCGTTGAACTCATCAAACTGCGCATGCGCATTGATGACAGCCTGGATGTTCTTGCGGTGCATGGCGTTGGCGGCGCGACAGGCACACTATTAGTTCCGTTTGTTGCCTCAATCGGATATGGCGGAACTGGCCTTGCTGCAGGTGTCACAATGGGCAACCAGTTTTTAACCCAGTTAATCGGCGTTGCTGTTGTCGCTTTCTGGTCAGCCGTTGCAACCATCGTGATTGTGTTGATTACAAAAGCTGTCATTGGTCTGCGGGTTACTGACCTCGAAGAAATCGAAGGGCTCGATTATTCATCCCATGGTGAAACTGGTTATCGCCAGTAAACAGTCTAACCATCAAAATATCTCAAGGGGCAGCTCATCAGCTGCCCTTTTTACTTTGTAAAACAAAAATTTTTTGCCCGCAGCGTTTTTGGGTGGTCATTCTCTGTTATACTCCGTGGGAAAAGCATGGAATACGAACATGAATCTTCCTATTTTCATCGCAGGAGCCGGACCATCTGGCCTAACGCTCGCTCTTGAACTCGCTCGAAGAAACATCAGTTTCGAGATATTCGACAAGGCAAATGGCCCTGCCCCTGAAAACGAAAGCCGAGCACTGGCTTTTAACCCACGATCGCAAACCATCCTAAAGGCATCTGGCGTCACCGAATTAGTGTGCCAGCAAGGCCATACGATCGAAAAAATTCAGTTTTGTTGGGAAAGTAGGCCAATAAAAACTATCGCTGGTTACCCTTCAACTCGCGCAGATTTAAGAATTGTATCGATTCCTCAGGGAAGTGTGGAACGCGCATTGATAACAGCCTTGGAAAAACTTGGCATTCAAATCAATTGGAACTCTGAAATCACCAATTTCACCCAAACAAGCGGCGATGTAACAGCAGATATCCATAAAAATGGAAAGTCTATTTCAATGAAGGGCAGATACCTTATCGGATGTGACGGCGCTCATTCAATTGTTCGTAAACAGGGTGGATACCAGTTTAGCGGAACATCTGACCCACAGGTTTGGGAATTAGCAGATATTGTGCTGAACACTGATGAATTTGCCCATATGATGGTCGCTGACCTGTTTCCCGGCGGTGCAAATGCTTTCATTCCTATCAATGACAGATTTGGGCGCATCATTCACGCGGGTATAGGAAAAATCGACAATCACCCCATGATGGTTCACGCATCGAAAACAGCATGGAAATCTCAATTCAAAGTTTCCTACCGGATGGTCAGACAATTCTCTCGGAAAAATACCTTTCTATGCGGTGATGCCGCGCATATCCATTCGCCTGTTGGTGGTCGAGGTATGAATCTTGGCATTGAGGACGCAGCGACTTTAGCTTTTCTTATTCAGCAAAATCGTGAAAAGGAATATTCAGCACTAAGATTACCAATTGCAAATTCGGTGTTAAAATTTACGCGAACACAAACAAACCAATTGCTGTCAAAATCGCAATTCAATCACCTTGTCAAAAAGCACATTTTACCAGTCGCGTTATCAATTAGTCCCCTGCGAAATTACATACAGAAAAGCATATTAGCATTAGACACACCAAGCCCAGAATGGCTGTGATCTAGTGTGATCGCCTATTGTTAAAATCGAAGCTTCTCTATATCTCCACAAGCTATTCCAAAAACCACATGAGACACCATGCACAACATTGAACTAAAACTGGCCATGATTGGCTTTGCGGGAATTGCAGCCCAGTGGATTGCTTGGCGTTTCCATTTTCCAGCAATTGCACTCCTGCTTTTAGCCGGCCTGATTGCAGGGCCGTTCACCGGGTATTTGAACCCGGCCGCTGACTTTGGTGATGTGTACCGCCCTGTTGTTTCTCTTGCTGTTGCAATCATCCTGTTTGAAGGCGGGTTGACGCTCAATTTCAAAGAGATCAGCGAAACCTCCAAGGCGGTTCGACGAATAATCCTGTTTGGTGGGCCTATGGTTTGGGCAATGGGTACTGTTGCAGGCCATTACGCAGGCGGCCTATCTTGGCAAACAGCAGCTATTCTTGGCGCTATCCTCGTTGTAACAGGCCCAACCGTGATCATGCCTCTTTTACGCCAGGCTCGCTTGAAACAACGGCCAGCTTCCTTGTTGCGGTGGGAAGCTATTGTAAACGATCCAATCGGAGCTTTGTTCGCCGTTATTTCATTCGAAATTTTCCTGGTCGCAAGCAATGTTCACAACGCCGAAAACTTGGCATTGAACGCAACATTGGCACTATTGATGGCACTTCCCGGAGCCTATTTCCTCGCAAAGGCGCTTATTTGGATGTTCATCAATGGTCATATTCCAGAGTTTTTAAAACCACCTATATTGTTAGCATTCGCCTTGGCCGCTAACTCATTGACCAATATGGTGTTGGAAGAAGCTGGCCTCTTAACTGTGACGGTAATGGGTATAACCCTAGCTAACTCCAGAATAGCAAGTTTGGGAGAAATGCGCCGCTTTAAAGAAACCATCACGGTTATCTTGGTTTCGGCGGTCTTCATACTTCTGACCGCGTCATTACAAATGGAAACGATTTTGGGCCTTGGCTGGGAAGCATTCGCATTCGTCTTTGCCATGCTTTTCATTGTTCGACCAATTGCGATATTTACCGCAACAATTGGCACTGGTCTCACATGGCAAGAGCGTTTATTATCCGCCTGGATCGCACCACGAGGTATTGTGGCGGTGGCTGTCGCAGGTTTATTTGGTACGACACTTGTTGAGTTGGGTGTTCCCGATGGGAAGAAAATGATCGCCTATACATTTGCGGTCGTGGCAACAACCATCGTTTTGCATGGCTTCAGTCTGCCCATCTTAGCTAAAATCCTGAGCCTAAAGTCTTCAACAAAACCGGGAATTTTAATTGTTGGCGGCTCGCCTTGGACGACCGCATTTGCAGAAAAATTGCAGTCAATGGAAATCCCGGTTTTGATTGCGGATTCAAATTGGAACCATTTGCGCAATGCTCGCTCAAGAAACCTGCCTACTTTTTACGGTGATGTATTGTCCGAGCATGCCCACCACGAAATTAATATGGGCGTTTGGGCAACCGTAATCACAACAGCCGACAATGATGCCTATAACGCATTGGTCTGCACGGAATTTGGCCCTGAAATTGGAAGGGGAAACGTGTTCCAAATCGGTTCGCGCGGCAGCGAAAATACAAAACGCGAATTGCACTTCACCCGCGGTGGCCGCGCTTTGTTCAAACCTGCCCTGGAGTTTTCAGAACTTCAAAATAGGGTACGCGAAGGATGGACATTTTCTTCGACCACTTTAACAAAAGAAATGTCATTTGAGCAGTTCAAGGCATCGCGATCTGAAAGCTCTGTGATCCTGTTTTGGTTCAAACCCGGTGGAAATTTTGTTTTTTCAGCAACCAATACAAACTCTGCTCCGGGTGAAGACAATATTGTAATTTCCTTTGGCCTGAAGCCAACGAAAACAGAAACGGAAGCGTCAGCGGAAATTTTGGACAAAACACAATGAGCCAATCTCGCCTAACATTCGAATTGGAATTGGATCAAGTAATCCCCCTCAGCACGCTGGTTGAAGACCTTTTTGAAGAAGATGGGTATCCGGTTGCCTCATTCGAAATCAATGAAACAACAGGCATATGGGGTATATCAGTCTATACCAACCCCGATGAAATCAACGAAGCGCAAGAGCGTCTCAAGGTCCGTTTAGAAGTTGAAGGCATCACCAGTGAAATAACGATAGAAGATCTTGGTGATCAAAATTGGGTCGCCAAAACCCTTTCGGATTTAGCCCCTGTGCGGGCTGGACGTTTTGTTGTTCATGGCACCCATGACCAAGGATGCGCAAAGGCCAATGAGATCGCGATTTTAGTCGATGCTGGCATGGCATTTGGTACAGGTCATCACGGCACCACTGCTGGGTGTTTGGCCATGATTGACCGCGAGTTAAAACGCACAACCCCTCTCAATGCTATGGATGTTGGCAGTGGCACAGGTGTTCTGGCAATTGCTTTAGCAAAAGCAAACCGCATTGGCGTCTTGGCTACTGACATCGATCCGGTCGCCGATCAAATCGCCCGGCAAAATGCCAAGGCTAATCAGGTGGGGCATTTGGTAGAATCAATCACGGCAATAGGTTTTCATCACCGAAGAATATCTGAGCGCGGCCCATATGATCTTGTCATCGCGAACATTCTGGCAGGACCCTTGCAGGCAATGGCATGCGAAATGGCAATGCACCTTGCAGACAATGCGACGGTAATTCTCTCGGGCCTGCTGCCTCATCAAAAATCGAGAATTCTAGCCACCTACCGCGCCCAAGGTCTGGTCTTTGATCATGCGCATTATCAAAATGGATGGATGACGCTGGTCTTGAAGGCAACACATCTATTCCATTGATCAAGTACCAAAGGCTCTTTCAAAAGCAAAAAAAGACAACAAAAAAGGCGGATAAACCGCCTTATCGTTTAACGCTGACTACCAGCTTAGTAGTAAAAAGCACCACGTGCTTTGCGAACCAACTCAGAGCGGGTCACGCCAGCTTTTTCAAGAGTCGCATCATCAAAATGCAACATAGCTGCGCTAACTTGACGTTCAGCTTGCTTCTCACGAGCGCGGATAACACGACGACCAAATTCAGTAAATATAGACATTTATTATTCCTTTCTTTGAATAACTCTGTCCTCCCTGCTAACAAGATAGGGATGCATCACCTGCACAACAACGGCTATGTTTTCAAGTCACCCTTGCATTCCTTGCATGGCTCAGTTTACTGATTATTCAAACTTTACAGGGTCAAACCATGTTTCAATCTTTCGATTCAAAAACATCTGCCGGAAAAGCAAAAGAACGGCTGGCAGACTTGCGAAATGTAATGCGCAAACATGGCGCGGACTGGTTTTTGGTTCCCCATTCCGACGAGCATCAAAATGAATATTTACCCGAACGCGCTGAACGACTGGCATTTTTGACAGGCTTCACGGGTTCTGCTGGTTTTGCTTTGGTCGGACTGGAAACAGCATTTCTATTTGTGGATGGCCGTTACACCTATCAGGCTGGACAACAAACCGATCCATCCTGTTTTACCCTGAAAGATCTGATCGCTGATGCACCTTCTGCTTTTGCCAAAACGGTTTTCGAAAAAGGTGAAATCATCGCCTTCGATCCGTGGCTACTAACTATCAGCCAACACGAGACCTGGGCGAAACTCTGCAAAGCTGCGGAATGTGAATTGTCCAGCGCTACCAATTTAGTCGATGAAGTTTGGAGCGACCAACCTGCCCCGCCTAAAGGTCGGGCTTGGTTGCACCCAATTCACTTTAGCGGACGAAGCACCGAGGAAAAGCTCTCAGAATTGAAAGCAGCGATCAACATAGACAAGGCTGATTATTTACTGCTAACCGATCCGGCATCGATCGCTTGGGCATTTAATATTCGCGGCAATGATCTGATTCATAATCCATTGGCGCTCGGCTGGGCAATTATTCCAGCTGACGAACAAAAGCCTCTTATCTTTATGGATCAGACTAAATTCTCCTCGAACGATGCGGCCGCAATAGCCGCAATCGCGGACTTACACTCAATAGATGATTTCACTGACCAGCTTGCCCACATATCAAACGGGAACAGCATCCATTGCGATCCCGCTTTGGTTGCCCATCACCTTGGTCAGATCATTGTTCAAAATAAAGGTAATTTGATCAAAAAACGAGATCCAGTAATTCTATTGCGGGCTGTTAAAAACGAAGTGGAACTGGAAGGCGCACGAAACGCCCATGTTAGAGACGGCGTTGCCATGGTGCGATTTCTTACATGGTTGGACCATCAAACGCCTGGGAAAATTACGGAGATTGATGCGGCCAAACAGTTGGAGACTTTCCGTGCTTTAACAGCGAAAGAGATGGGCAGCGCGTTACAGGAGATATCTTTCGATACAATTTCCGGCGCCGGACCCAACGGGGCAATTGTCCATTATCGCGTTACCAATGATACCAATGCAGCACTAATGCCCGACAGTCTGTATCTTGTTGACTCGGGCGGTCAGTATTTCGACGGCACCACAGATATTACACGGACAATCACAATTGGAACCCCGCCGCCCCAATCGGTTGAGGACAACACACTTGTCTTGAAAGGCCATATTGCCATTGCCCAAGCGCGGTTTCCCAAAGGCACAAGAGGTGTGGATTTGGATGCCCTTGCCCGCATGCCACTTTGGCAAAAAGGCAAAGACTACGCCCATGGCACAGGCCATGGCATTGGCTCGTTCTTGAATGTCCATGAAGGGCCCCAATCCTTATCAAAGCGAGGCATGGAGAGCTTTGTGCCAGGAATGATATTATCCAACGAGCCGGGATATTATCGCGAAGGGCATTACGGTATTCGCATTGAAAACCTTTTGATCGTAACAGAAGAAATAGCGATAAAAAACGGCGACAAACCTATGATGGGATTTGAAACCATTACCCTTTGCCCGATTGACCTCAGGCTGATCAAAGTTGAAATGTTGAACGAAAAAGAACGAGACTGGCTGAATCAATATCATGCAACTGCCTGCAATACGCTTTCACCGCATCTGGCTAGTGCAGACAAAGAGTGGCTCAAAGCAGCTACAAGAGCGATCTAACTACCAAAGCGATCACGCGCCCTGATCAAAGCCCCATTTGGCGTAAAGCGACCAAAACTGCCAGCCCGAGAACAATCACCAAGATCGGCTGCAAGCGAAAACATGCCAGCCCAGCAACGACCATTGTAGTTATTTCCGCCAATCCCGCTGAAAGTGCAGGCGGCACAACAATCGTCGTAATGACTGCAGCTGGCACAGCTTCGAGCGCGGCTTGAACGGGCGTTGGAATATTCTCAAATCGACTAAGGACCAGATACCCGCCAATGCGCGTCAGGTAAGTGACTACGCCCAGAACGAAAATCAGCAAAGGCACTTCATGAGCGATATAAAAAGCGAGGATTTCAGACAAGGGTCGTTTCCTCTTCTTCATCTTCAATCACCATCGGCTTGCTCGGATAGATCATGCTGAAGATAACAGCAGCGGCTATTCCAGCCAAAGCGCCCAGAGAAATATGCCAAGGCGCGCCCAATGTGTTTTTGACAATCAGTGAAACAATACCGCTAACCAACACGACTGGAAAAAACCGCTCCCTCTTTCGAAAGCCCATTAAAATCGAGAGGAAATAAATTGGCAAAACGAAATCAAGTCCGATCAATGCAGGGTCTTCGATCAAAGATCCAAACACAGCACCTACGACTGTTCCAATAACCCAGAGGGCATAGGAGAAAATTCCAAAGCCGAAATAGTAAGATGGCGTTATCTTTCGTTTGCCTTTGAAATTGGAAAAACGATTTTCCGTTACCGCAAATTGCAGGTCAGTCAGCAGGAAGAAACCAAACGCTTTCTGCCATTTATTGAAATCTCGAACTTTGTTTGCAATTGCAGCCGAATACAAGATGTGCCGGAAGTTCACAGCAAAAACCGCTAGTACCACCGACCATCCAGGAATGCCCTCTTTGAATACCTCCAGAAAAACAAACTGGCTTGCACCGGCGAATATTGCAGCGCTGCTCCAGACCGAGACTCCAATTGAATAACCAGCAGCAGAACTTGCCGCACCGAACATGATACCGAAGGTTAAAATAGGCATCATGACGACAAGGAGATCCCGAAAGCCGTCCATCCATTCTGATTTCAACACTTGTTTATTGTTAGAGGTCGATGCGCCGCTCATACCTGCCCAACCAGCGCCAACCAGGCATCTTCGTCCATGGTTTCAACGCCAAGCTCTTCAGCCTTTTTTAGCTTTGAGCCAGCACCGGGGCCAGCCACAACGATATCTGTCTTGGCTGATACCGAACCAGACACTTTTGCTCCAAACCGCTCTGCCATTGCTTTGGCTTCATCACGCGTCATGCGTTCAAGCGATCCTGTAAACACCACCGTCTTGCCAGAAACTGAAGAGGATGAATCTGCCTGCTCAGTTGGGATGGGCTTAACCTGTTCCAACAAGGCTTCATAAACCGACACGTTTCTGCTTTCAGAAAAAAACGCCTTCAGGCCGTTTGCAACCGTTGATCCAATACCATCGATAGCAAGCAAATCGGACATCGTTGCCTCATCGCCACCAACCAACGCTTTCATGGCAGCACTAAACGCGTCTATGCCACCATACGTTTTTGCCAAATCCTTTGCCGTTTGTTCGCCCACATGACGAATACCAAGACCAAAAATGAAGCGGTAAAATTGGATATCTCGACGGGCATCAATCGCATCAAACAATTTTTCTGCGCTTGTGGAGCCCCAACCTTCGCGATCTTTCAGCCGTTTAAGCGAACGCGTATCCCGCTCCCTCAATGTAAAAATATCAGCGGGATTCATAATCATTCCGTCACGGTAAAAAGCATCCACTTGTTTGTCGCCCAGACCATCAATATCAAATGCATTACGGCCTACAAAATGCTTCAATTGTTCAACCGCTTGAGCAGGGCAAATCAAACCGCCAGTACAACGACGAATGGAATCCACTTTCCCGCTGCTAGCGTTTTCTTCGCGAACAGCTTTGCTACCACAGGCAGGGCATATGGTTGGAAATATATATTCAGCAGAGTCAGCTGCTCGCTTTTGTAAATCAACATCCAAAATTTGAGGAATAACATCCCCTGCCCGTTGGATCATAACTGTATCGCCAACCCGCAGGTCGCGTCCCTCGCGCAATGGCTTGCCGTCATTGCCGATCCCGCGAATATAATCCTCATTGTGAAGCGTGGCATTGGTTACGACAACGCCGCCAACTGTTATGGGTTCCAAACGCGCGACAGGGGTTAAGGCACCCGTTCTACCCACTTGAATTTCAATATCCTTCAAAATCGTCCAGGCTTTTTCAGCAGGGAATTTATGGGCAATTGCCCATCTCGGATTATTCGCCCTAAAACTAAGTCGGGTCTGCAAAGCCAGATCATTGACCTTATAAACAACCCCATCAATGTCATAAGGCAGCGCAGACCGCCCCTCTTCAATGTCGTGATAATGCTCCAGCAGAGATTCTGGTGTATCAAAAACGTTCATCAATGGATTGGTAACAAAACCCCAAGCCTCCATCTGTTGAACCATACCCATTTGCGTGTCGCTTGGCATTTCGCTCATTTCTCCCCACGCATAGGCGAAGAATTTGAGCGGGCGCTGGGCGGTGATGCCGCTGTCCAGCTGACGCAGGGAGCCGGCGGCTGTGTTACGAGGATTAACGTAAAGCGGTTTGCCTTCGCGTTCCATGCGTTCATTCAAATCCGCAAAGGATTGCTTGGTCATATAGACCTCCCCGCGAATTTCCACGATATCGGGAATGTCGTCTCCCATCAGGACCGAGGGGACATCGGCAATTGTCTTGGCATTTAGTGTTACATTTTCGCCCGTAACACCATCTCCTCTTGTGCCTGCGCTAACTAGTTTTCCGCGCTCATAGCGGAGCGACAAAGATAGACCATCTATCTTTGGTTCTGCAGTCAATTCAGGCGCTTTATCCAGCTTTAGAAATTTGCAAACCCTATCCCAAAAATCAGTGACGTCTTCATCGGTGAAAGCATTGCCAAGGGACAACATCGGTATTGAATGATTGATCTTTTCAAACTTATCGAGCGCTGCGAAACCAACGCGGCGCGAAGGAGAATCGGCACGAGCCAAGTCAGGAAACCGTTGCTCAATTGCGAGATTGCGGCGTTTCAATTGATCATATTCGCCATCGCTGATCTCAGGCGTGTCATCTCCGTGATAACGGGCGTCATGATATAATAATGCCTCAGCCAATCGAGCTAGCTCGGACTTAGCCTGTTCTTCGGATAAGATATCTACAGATAAAGAAGCAAGATTGAGTTCTTCGTTGGACAAGAATACCGCTCTACTTATTAAATGACACACAGATCCATGTGCAGTCTTGATGAAGGTTCACCCAATGGTGTTATCCATTCAATCAGCAAAATTCAATCTGAAACCGATTGAGCGCCGGTGGTCTCCAAAATAAAAGCTGAATTTAGAAGCTTTCGCTTTGGAAAGAACCAACTTGCCTAAGCAGCGCTTTGGTTGATCAATTGCTCAGCAGCAGCTCGCGCTTCATCGGTAACACTCGCACCAGCGAGCATTCGGGCAATTTCTTCACGGCGCTCATCACGGTTGATCGCCCGGATTCCAGTGGCCAATCTACCGTCGATATCCGCATCGACTTTTTTCTTCGCAATCACGAAATGATTGATAGCCCGCGCAGCTACTTGCGGCGCATGGGTAACTGACAAGACCTGAACCTTTGAAGATAGCTTTGCCAATCGTCTACCAATCGCATCAGCAACTGCGCCGCCAACACCCGTATCAATCTCATCAAAGACTAATGTTGGTGCCGAGCCTTTGTCGGCCAAAGCAACTTTCAAGGCTAACAAGAAACGCGATAGCTCCCCGCCAGAAGCGACTTTGACCATTGGACCTGCTTTGGAGCCGGGATTCGTCTGAACCCAAAAATCAATCTGGTCGATACCGCCCTCATTTGGCGTTTCCTCATTGATTACATGATGCACCATGAAAACCGCCTGATCCAGTTTCAGAGCTGGTAATTCACGCATCACCTCGCCAACCAATTGTTCACCAATCTGTTTGCGCGATGCAGACAAGGATTTAGCCTTAGCCGAGAAAGCGGCATGTTTTTCCTGCGTTTCTTTGGTCAACTTCGCAAGACGCTCTTCGCCGGAATTTAGATTGTCCAAATCATCGGCAAGTTTGACAGCAAGTTCAGGTAAATTCTCAACAGCTACGGAGTATTTACGCGAAGCTGCGCGCAAGGCAAATAATCGCTCTTCAGAGCTTTCCAATTCTTTTGGGTCAAACTCACTATTACGCAGCGCTGTTTCCAACTCCTGTTGGGCTAAATGTATCGCATCAAGTGCCGTATCCAACTGCGCGATGGCTTCTTCCAATAGACCCGGATTATCAGCGGCTTTACGTGACAGCTGTTTAGCTAAAGCAGTTAGCGCAGGTACTGGAGAATGATTGCCAGATAACAGTGTTACAGCATCATCAAGATCAGTCGCAATGGTCTCAGAGCGCATCATTTGCTGACGCTGCTCAGCGAGCTTTAATTCTTCGCCAGCCTCAGGCGCAAGCTTAGTCAGCTCTTCAACGCTGGATGCCAAATAATCAGCTTCCTTGCGCGCTTCTTCAACTCTCTTACGAAACTGTTCACTTTCTTTTCGAAGAGCCTGCCATTCTTTCCACAATCGGCTCACGGCATCGACATCAACTGAAAGGCCGCCAAACTCATCAAGCAAACTGCGATGCATTTCTGCTTCAAGCAGAGCCCGCTCGTCATGCTGCCCATGCAACTCGACAAGGCCCTGCCCCACCTGGCGCATGAAGCTAACGGAAACCGGTTGATCATTGATATAGGCTTTGCTGCGTCCGTCAGCAGACTGGACGCGTTTCATCAAAAGATAACCTTCGTGGGATATGCCGTTTTCTTCAAGCTGTTTCATAGCTTGGTGTCCGGAAGGCAGATCAAACATAGCCGTTACTTGACCCTGCTCAACACCGTTGCGCACAAGGCCACCATCGCCGCGTGCACCCAAAGTCAAGGAAAGCGAATCTAGAAGAATGGATTTGCCGGCGCCCGTTTCGCCCGTCAAAACAGACAGGCCGGATCCAAAGGTGATATCCAGCTGTTCTATGAGAACAATATCACGGATCGAAAGCTGGACTAACATGCAATCAGGACTTGTTAAAACCAGCAGGCATTTTCTTGATTTTCGTATCGACGCCAGCCAGCCATGAATTCCTATTTTCCCTTGGCTCCAGGCCACCTGTTTGCAGCAATTTCACTGAATCTGCATACCATTGGCTGTCAGGAAAGTTGTGGCCCAATACAGCCGCAGCGGCCTGCGCTTCATTGGCTAGTCCTAAAGAATAATAGGATTCAGTTAAACGCGCCAGAGCTTCCTCGATATGCCTTGTATCCTGATATTGCTCTGCCACTTCCCTAAATCTGCTGATAGAGGCCAAAAACTCCCGGCGTTCCATGTAATAGCGGCCAGTTTGCATCTCTTTGCCAGCAATTTGATCGCGTGAAATGCGCATCTTCACCTTAGCGTCTTCCACATATTCGCTTTCAGGATATCGCTCTGTCACTTCCAGCATGGCATTGTAGGCGCGTGCTGTAACCGACTGGTCGCGGGTGATATCAGGGATCTGTTTGAAATAGCTCATTCCAACCAAATATTGCGCATAGGCTGCATCTTTGCCAGTTGGATAGAGCGCAACATACCGTTTTCCAAAAGCCGAGGTATCGGCGTAGCTGGCTTGGCGATAAGAAATAAATGTCTGCATTATCAGAGCCTTACGGGAAAACTCAGAGTAAGGATGTTGTTGATCCAGCTCCGTCAGTTTTTTCTGGGCTCGACTTAATTTCCCTTCATCCAAGCTAGCCAAAGCTTGGTTGTAAAGCTCGTCTGCTGGTTGAATATTATCAACAAAATCACTGCTACTAACTTCGCTCGATTTGCAGGCAGACAATGCCATGAGACCGATCAACGCACATGCTGTCATGCTTCGTCTGGAAAACCAGTCAAACCCAGATTTTTTGATACTACCAACCATGTAATTACAATCCGACCCTAAAACAAAGATTTTGGCCAACCAAGGGCTAACCGAGGTATACTTCTATACCACTCTTGTTACTCTTCGTGCCTATCAAATACCGCAACAATGAGGCAGCGTAAACACCCCATCCACAAAACTGGTAAAACCCGTTAATTTTGCAACAGATAAAAGCACAAAGCTGAATTTTAATTAAAACAGAACTGCCGCATATGCTGGCGCGCTTACTGCGACGAAATCGGCATGATTTACACGGGCTTGTGAAGAGGTCGCTTCAACAAAATCAAAGGCACTGCGATCAGACAGCAGAGCTTTCAACACAAGTGCGTTGAGCTTGTGTCCACCGCGATAAGAGCGGTAACAACCGAGAATTGGAGCGCCAGCAAGGGCAAGATCACCAATCGCATCCAAAGTCTTGTGGCGAACAAACTCATCCACATAACGCAATCCTTCGGGATTGATAACGCGGTTATCATCACCAATCACGACAGAATTTTCCAAAGATGAGCCAAGCGCAAAGCCTGCTGCCCAAAGATGTTCTACATCTTTCATAAAGCCAAATGTACGAGCGCCTGAAAGGTCCTTTGAAAAAGTCTCGGCAGTCAAATCTCTTGCATAAGTTTGATTGCCGATAGCTTCGCTATCAAAATCAATCTCAACCTCAAAACGCGTTCCTGAATGAGGGATAAACTCGCCCCAGGAAGCACCCATATCAACACGGATAGGACGATTAACACGAATATAGCACCGCGGAGCACCCAATTGGCGCAATCCCGCTTGATTGATCGCTTCTACGAATACACGAGAGCTACCATCCATCACAGGCACTTCATTGCCGTCGATTTCAACGATCACATTATCAACATTGAGCGCGCGAAGCGCTGCCATCAAATGTTCAACAGTTGCGATGTAAACACCACCAACTTCGCCAAGAACGGTGCAAAGGTCAGTAGAACTAATAGAAGTAAATGTAGCGGGGATATCTTCGCTGCAACCAGTCTTGGGACATGTAACGTTAAAAACAATACCTGTATTTGCGTCAGCGGGGAGAAGGGTCATTGAAACTGGTTGACCTGAATGGACACCAATACCGTTAAAGTCAATCTTTTGACGAAGTGTTGTCTGGTAGCCCAGCACGGCGTTCCCCATACTTTTTAGCGGTTAATCTTTACCCAAAAATTGCTCATGGTATAAAAATCCCATGTCCCCAACAATTTCGAAGCATGTGCGCGAAGCACGATTCTAAATCTCGACTTTGTTCTAACGATTCCGATCCGTAATTCCAAATCACGCTTTCTTACGAATTGTAACCAAATACCCTTACCCTGCGTCATTTTCTATATTACTTATAATTAGTTAATAAAAGTTAACTCCCGCAGCAAGGCTACGGGAGTTGGATATTCGCAATCATGAAGTCAGGTTAAAATATGCTAGTTAGCCTGGCGTCTCAAGAATGAAGGGATCTCAAGCTGATCATCTTCATTCAGCGGACGAGGTGCTGGAGCAGCAGCTCTTCCCGTATGATCAACATGGGCGCTTGGCTGCCCTTGTTTTGGTGCATAGGGACTTTCGCTAATCCTTGGCTGCGAAGATTGCGAAGCAGCAGGACGCGGCGCAGAAACAACAGGCTCAGAAACCGGATCACGGCGCATTTGTGGCTGAGGAGCATCGTGAACCGCATCGCGGGCGCCAAATCCATTTTTCAGCTTTTGCAAAAGGCTCATCGGGCTGCCTTCACGAGAAGCATGGGTCTGTGGCGCTTCTGGCGCAACAGATGAAGCAGCTTTTTGAGCAATAGCAGGAAAATCCTGAACAGATGGCATGGAGCTGGATACTGGTGCAGCAGCAGGACGCTCAGGTGCTGGCGGCACATATCGTTGAGCCGATGGCATCAATTCTGCTTCAAGCGCATTTTTAAAGTCATCATCAAGTTCATCTTTTGGAGCTTCAGGAGCGCGCTTAAGCGGCTCAATACGAACACCATTTGATTGAATTGATGTAGTTGGCTTAGTTGCCTCTGTCTGAGCTTTTGGAATTTCCAAAGCGGCTGAAACTTGGGCTACTTTCTCAGCAACAGGCGTTGACGGTTTTGTGACCGGCGCAACACCAAATGTTGTCATGCGAGAAACAGCCTCACTGCGGTTTTGCTCTTGTACTGGCAATGCAGCACCAGCAGAATTGTCAATGCCCGTGGCAACAACAGATACTCTGAAAATACCATCCAGCGATTCATCAAAAGTTGCACCAACAATGATATTTGCTTCTGAATCGATTTCTTCGCGGATGCGGGTTGCCGCTTCATCAACTTCGAACAATGTCATGTCACGACCACCGGTAATGGAGATCAGCAATCCCTGCGCGCCGCGCATGGATGTTTCATCCAGCAACGGATTGGAAATAGCTGCTTCAGCGGCAGCCATTGCGCGGCCTTCGCCCGAAGATTCGCCAGTGCCCATCATTGCTTTGCCCATTTCGCGCATAACTGAGCGAACATCAGCAAAATCAAGATTGATCAGACCTTCTTTGACCATCAAGTCTGTGATGCAAGCAACGCCAGAATACAACACCTGATCAGCCATACCAAAAGCATCAGCAAAAGTTGTCTTGTCGTTGGCAATTCGGAAAAGGTTCTGGTTTGGAATGACAATAAGCGTATCTACATTCTTTTGGAGTTCAAGAATGCCTTCTTCTGCGGTTTTAAGACGGCGACCGCCTTCAAACTGGAATGGTTTTGTTACAACGCCAACTGTAAGAATACCCATTTCACGGGCAGCTTTTGCTACCACTGGCGCAGCGCCTGTTCCGGTACCGCCGCCCATGCCCGCTGTTACAAAACACATATGTGTTCCAGCAAGATGATCTTGAATTTCTGCAAGGCATTCTTCGGCTGCAGCACTGCCCACTGTTGGCTGAGAACCAGCACCAAGGCCCTGCGTCACATCAACGCCCAACTGAATAACGCGTTCAGCTTTTGACATGGCCAATGCTTGAGCATCCGTATTTGCAACAACGAACTCAACCCCTTCTAGGCCGCCGTTGATCATATTATTAACAGCGTTGCCGCCGCCGCCGCCCACACCGAAAACGGTGATTTTTGGCTTAAGTTCCCGGATATCGGGTTTTTGCAGGTTAATGGTCATTTCCTTGTCTCCAATTTTGTTCCGGAATGCCAATTAGCCTGCCAGAACCTTTTCCTCTGAATTCAATAAGAACCCAGAATTCCCTTTTTACACTCCAGATTTCTCAATGCTCTGGCGAACCAATGCAGGAAACCCGTCTTAAAAACTATCCTTCAGCCAGTGGCTGAAACGATGGAATGCCCCGCCCGTTCCAGTCATCAAAGCCGGAGCCTGCTGACGGACTTGAGAAAGATATTCAATCTGTGAAATCTGCGGATAGACCATCAAACCAACTGCGGTTGAAAATGCTGGTCCCTTTGCCGCTTCAGGCATGCCTTTGATACCCATGGGCCGTCCGATGCGAACATTCTTTGACATTACTCGTCTTGCCAGTTCGCCAACACCATTCAATTGGCTGGCACCACCGGTTAGTACGATGCGTTTTCCAACAGCGTCAGCAAATCCAGAGCGCGCCAAGCGGTCTCTGATCAGCTCCAAAGTCTCTTCAATTCTTGGCCGAATAATGCGGGTCAAATGCGCTTTGCTGACAACCTGACCGCCGTCTTCGTCTTGCGGATCAATTGCTGGCACAGATACAACGTCATCACCATCGCCAGCGCCGCCAAGAACAGAACCATGCAGTACTTTCAAACGCTCTGCATCGTCTAAACGGGTGGAAAGGCCCCTTGCCAGGTCCATCGTCACATGATGGCCACCAACTGCAATAGCGTCACAATAAATAAAACGACCATTAAGGAAAACTGACAAAGTCGTTGTGCCGCCGCCCATATCAATACAAGCCGAACCCATTTCGCTTTCATCATCAACCAGCGCTGCAAGGCCGGACGCATACGGGGTTGCAACCATCGCTTCGATAGAAAGATGCGCACGATTGATACAAAGTTCCAAATTGCGCAGTGGCGCATTTTCAGCCGTTAACACATGCATATCAACGCCAAGCGTATTACCAATCATGCCGCGCGGATCGCTTATGCCCTGCTCGCCATCAAGATTAAAACCAATCGGCAGTGAATGCACAACAGAACGATCCGGTGCCAAAGCATGCTGCGCACCTGCACCCAAAACCTGTGAGATGTCTTTCTCTGCGATCTCATGCCCACCGATTTCCATATCAGCAGAAAACGCCTCACTGACCAAACGGCCTGAAGAAACATTCACAATCAAAGATTCTACAGTAACACCAGCCATACGTTCAGCTGCATCAACTGAAGTTCGGATCGCCTGTTCGGCCGCATCCAAATCGACAATCACACCAGACTTGATACCGCGAGATCTTTGATGACCAATGCCAATGACTTCAATCTTATGGGTACGACCTGGTAAAACGCCTGTTTCTTCCCGTGGATGCAGCCGGGCGATAATGCAGCAAATCTTGGACGTACCAACATCCAACACACTAACCACAGTGCTGCGCTTCATAGAAAGCGGTTTCATACCCGGAAGAAATCCATTATTTTGAAGGAAGCTCATATCTCGCGCTCCTTCATGGATTTAGAAATTGTTTTTAGCTGACCTTCACGCTTGGCTTTCACCAAACCAGCCGCATCTTCTGACATCTTTACGATCATGCGATCTTTAAACCGTAGATCGATCCGACTGATATCCCGGCCAAACAATTCATTTTCGCGTTCGAGTTTTGCAAAGCGTGTCAATTCACCTGCAACATCGTTTTCTGGCAATAAAATGGTTGTTCCATCTAAGGTCTCAATATCCCAACGTCTATCACCAACTCGGATCAAAGCCTTGGTATTAGCGGCCAGCTCAGGCACACGCTGCAACAAGGTCAGCATAGTGGCCGCTGATTTTTCAGCACCCTTGCCTACAACCAAAGGAAGATCGATTTTACGGCCATCAAACTGAGTTAGGATCAAACCCTGACGATCGATCAACTGAAGACCATGTTCGTTCTGCCAAAGGGCGAATGGCTTGCGTTCATCAATCTTGATCGACAACTTATTTGGATAAATCTTTGACACTGAAGCATCCCCGACCCAGGGATTTGCTTTCAACGCGTTTCGGGCAACTTCCACATCATAGCCCAAAATCGAGGCACCATGCTCAGGCGCAAGCAATGCCACCACATCGATATCGCTAACTTCATGATTACCGGAAATGTCATAGGCATTGATGGCAAGACCAAGTTGTCCAGCCAACTGCGCTTTAAATTGATTATGATTGTCACCCTGGCTCAGCGCCGCAACACCAGCGGCCACAGCAAACAATAGACCAAATGACACAAGACCGCGCCGTGAAATATGAAACCCACCGCTCATAAAACGGGATACTTGTCTTGCGGGCTTACGCAGAAAACGAGGCAATACGACACCGCCATCAGAAACGCCATTTAGCTTGTTCTGATCTTGAGTATTCTGATTGACCTTAGGGCCTATCGATTGCAACTTGCGTCCTCCACCATCCAGGTTACGAGTTCTTCAAAACTATGTCCGGCATGCAATGCCAATTCGGGCGTAAGAGATGTTGGCGTCATACCTGGCTGTGTATTTACTTCCAGCCAAATCAATTCACCCGTTCCCATCAAACCATCATCAAGACGGAAATCTGAACGCGTAACACCCCTGCATCCAATCGCTTCATGCGCCTGTAAGGACAGTTTCATTATCTTTTGGTAAATATTTGGTTTAATTTCTGCCGGACATACGTGTTTTGACCCTCCAGGGGCGTATTTAGCGTCATAATCGTAGAAATTATGTCCCTCTGAGACGATTTCAGTTACCCCAAGGGCAACATTTCCCATCACAGTGCAGGTCAATTCACGTCCTGGGATGAACCTTTCCACCATGATTCGTTCACCATAAGGCCAATCTTTCGAATACAGCTCTTGCGGCGGAGTTGACTGATCTTCACGAACTATCAGCACGCCAAACGACGATCCTTCATTAACTGGCTTGATCACATAGGGCGGTGTCATCACGTGTTTTTCGGCAGCATCAAGGCGGTTCATCACCTTAGCTTCAGCAACAGGAACACCCACTCGCTTGACGATTGCCTTGGCCTTCTCTTTATCCATCGCCAGAGCGGAAGCAAGAAGACCTGAATGTGTGTAAGGGATTTGCAGCAGTTCCAAAATCGCTTGCATGCCACCATCTTCGCCGAAGGGTCCATGCAAGCCATTAAAAACGACATCTGGATTTAAAGCCTTGAGAACTTCAACGATATCGCGACCGACATCAACTTCGGTGACTTCATAGCCAGCGGCGCGCAGCGCTTTGGCGCATTCTTTTCCAGTCGAAAGTGACACAGGCCGCTCGGAAACCCAGCCACCCATCAATACCGCCACATGCTTTTTCGCCATGCCGCTCTCCCCGTTAAACCCAGACATCCGTCGACCGCTCACGACTCAAAAACGCATGAATTTCCCACAAGGAATCAGAGTGTTGTTAACCTTTCAAGCATGGTTTTAAGGTTTTTTAAATTGTGATTCTTTTTCAATGACTAAGAGCAAATGTATGAATCATTTTATGATGCCAAAAATGCCAAATGTCAGGAGTGTTTTGCCGACCTATGGACAAACAGGCAAAACGCGTTCAGGAACATAAATAGAACATTTGGAGGGAAAAGATCATGATGACTGAACTCGCAATTTATCTGCCAGGCATACTGCTTTCCTACTCCGCGTTCCTTTTGGCCATAGCGAGTCCAGGTCCGAACGTAATGGCCATAGTGGGAACTTCTATGGCAGTTGGTCGTCGTCAAGGCATGTCTCTTGCTATGGGCGTAGCAATTGGTTCGTTAACATGGGGACTATTAACTGTAATAGGCCTCTCAGCTCTTTTGACACAATTTGCCTATGGCCTCATTGCCTTGAAAATATTTGGCGGCTTTTATCTGCTTTGGCTCTCCTACAAAGCGTTCAAATCCGCTCGCGCAAATGCAGATTTGAAAGCAAAGGAATTAGCTGGCGGCAGGCGAACTGGATTTGGCTATTTTGCCCGTGGATTTTTGATTCAGATGACCAATCCCAAGGCTGCTTTAGCCTGGATTGCTATCATATCGCTTGGACTGAGTTCAGAAGCACCAGCGTGGGTAGGAATGGTAATTCTCAGCGGCACATTCGTTTTGTCTTTAATTATTCACACGCTATATGCATTGGCATTTTCAACCAAAGGTATGGTCAGTGTTTATGTAAAGGCAAGACGATGGATACAGGGCACTTTCAGTGTGTTTTTCGCTCTTGCTGGGTTAAAACTGCTAACCAGTAAAAACTAAGATTTGAAAGGCACTACCGTTTTACCTGCTTGAAAGCGACCAAGACGTTTAATTTCCCAATCGAGCAAAACACCTGAGTTTTCGAAAACACGTTTGCGAACTGTCTCACCCAAGGTCTCTAGATCATAGGCGGTGGCGTCACCCGTATTGATCATGAAGTTGCAATGCATCTCGCTCATTTGAGCTCCGCCCACGCGAAATCCGCGCATTCCAGCTTCATCTACCAACTTCCACGCTGAATGGCCTTGCGGGTTCTTGAACGTCGATCCACCTGTTTTCTCTTTTACAGGTTGAACTGTCTCGCGGTGATGTTGCACCTCCGCCATTTCTGCTTCTATCTGCTCTTTGGACGCGGGAACGCCCTCAAAGACTGCAGAAGTGAAAATCAGATCTTTTGCAGCTGCGCTATGGCGATAAGTATATCCCATATCATCATGCCCCAAGACATGGCGCCCACCCTTGCGATCAATAGCCGTTACTTCAATAACACGGTTTGTCGTCTCAGTGCCGTTGGCTCCCGCATTCATCCGCAATGCGCCGCCTATTCCGCCGGGGATGCCATGATAAAAAGCAAACCCACCGAGACCAGCCGCGAGTGCTTCGCTAGCAAGCTTCTTGTCGAGAACCGCTGCACCAGATTTTAGACGTTTGTCGCTGATCTGTTCAACCGACCCAAACCCTTTCGCAGAAAGACGAATAACAACCCCTTCAATGCCGCCATCGCGAACCAGAAGATTAGAGCCGACACCAACTACCATCACCGGAATTTCTGACGGCAAAATTCTCAAGAATGCCCTTAGATCTTCCTCGTCTGCAGGCTGAAACAATAGATCGGCAGGGCCGCCTACGCGAAACCACGTCAGCTTTGACATATCAGCATCTGCTTGAATTCGGCCTCGGACCGAAATCAACTGACTTTCAAGAGACTTTAAAAGAGCTTGACCAGACACGAGCGGCTATTTCTTGCCAAGAGCTGCAAGCTCTTCTGGCAATTCGTAAGCCCATTTGGTGATATCACCTGCACCAAGAAATACAACAAAATCGCCAGGCTCGGCGATAGCTGCAACCTTAGCCGCTATATCCTCAGGCCCATTGATGGCAGAAGCATTGCGATGACCTGCAGATTTCAAACCACGAACAAGGCCATGCTCGTCAAACCCTTCGATAGGCGCCTCTCCAGCCCGATAAACCGGCGCAACAAGCACAACATCTGCATCATTGAAGCACGAACAGAAATCGCCAAACAGGCTTTCCAAACGCGTAAATCTGTGCGGCTGTTTGATAGCAATAACTTTGCCTTTTGTGGCAGCCCGCGCGGCCCCCAATACGGCCGTAATCTCAACAGGGTGGTGTGCATAATCATCAAAAATCTCAACACCATTCCAGCTCCCCGTATGGGTGAAACGACGCTTAACACCGGAAAATGCCGAAATACCTTTTCTGATACCTTCTGCATCAACGCCCAATTGATAAGCAACGGCGATTGCTGCTGTAGCGTTTGCAACATTGTGTTTACCTGCCATAGGCAATTCAAGGCCAGCAATGTGTATGGTCTCACCAGATTTACGAACTCTGATATCAACATCAAACCGGCTTTTAGGACCGTCGATCTCCAAGTTCGAGAATCGCACATCCGACTGACGGTTTTCCCCATAGGTTACAACACGGCGGTCCGTGATCTTTGATACCATGGCTTGAACTTCAGGATGATCAATGCAGCAAACGCCAAATCCGTAAAATGGAACATTTTCTACAAAATCGCGAAACGCTTTTTTCACCGCTTCAAAATTTCCATAGTGATCAAGATGCTCCGGATCGATATTAGTCACAACAGCAACATCAGCGGGTAATTTCAGGAATGTACCATCTGACTCGTCAGCTTCACACACCATCCAGTCACCATCACCCAAACGCACATTGGTTCCAAGGTGATTAATAATACCGCCATTGATAACAGTAGGGTCAAGTCCGCCAGCCTCAAGCAAAGTACCGACCATAGACGTGGTTGTCGTTTTGCCGTGCGTACCGCCAATTGCAATCGCGTTCTTAAACCGCATTAACTCGGCGAGCATCTCCGCGCGGCGCACCAACGGAATTCGGCGTTCACGAGCTGCGATACGTTCAGGATTATCCTGTTTGATAGCACTGGAAGCCACTACAACTTCTGCATCACCAAGATTGGCACCATCATGACCGATATGAACCACTATGCCTTTTGCCCGTAAGCGCTCAACATTGGCACTTTCGTTCTGGTCTGATCCCTGCACCTGGTAACCAAGGTTATGCAGAACCTCAGCGATACCGCTCATGCCGATACCCCCAATTCCAACAAAATGGACGATACCAATGGTTGCAGGCATTTTCATAATTGAATTCCAGTTTTAAAATTTAAGCTTTGATATTTCGCCGCCGCTGATAACACATTCAACGCAATCGGCAAGTCGCTTGGCTGCATCAGCAACGCCGGTGCTTTTAGCAGCCTTCGCCATTTTCTCTAAATCAACAGGATGACCAATGGCCTCTGTAAGAATTTCTGCCAATCTTTCGCCCGACAACCCATCTTGACGAACGACAAACGCACCACCTGATTCAGCCATTGCGATAGCATTTGCAGCTTGATCGCCATCCAAAGATCCGGGAAGCGGAATCAGCAAAGTCGGTCGTCCAATGACAGCCGCCTCGGTAACGCTCCCTGCCCCTGCACGGGCAATAACAAAATGTGCCTTGGCGATCTCTTCAGGCATATTACTGAAAAAGGGTGCGATGTCCGCATCAATCCCCATTTCAGCATAGGATGATTTCAAAGATGCCATATCTTCTTCACGGGCTTGCTGAACAATTTTCAATAATTGCCTTTGACGAGGTGTTAGTATTCCCAGCGCTTCAGGTAGTACCTCACTGAAAAACCGCGCGCCTTGGCTTCCGCCAAAAACAACCAGATTAAAAGGCTCATTTTCCTGCCTTTGAAGATAAGGCATTTCAATAACTGCTTCCACAGATGGGCGAATGGGATTGCCTGTTACAAGCACTGGGCAGTTTGGTTTTTTACCTATTTGAGTAAATCCAACAGCAATTGCTTTTACTCTGCTGGCTAGCAAGCGGTTTGCTCTGCCTAGTATCGCGTTTTGCTCATGGACTAATGACGGAATGTTTTTTCCGCTTGCAGCCAGAATGGGAGGAAGTGTTGGATACCCACCAAATCCAACAGCAGCAACCGGACTAAACTGCCGTATCAATGAAGTACTTTGACGGTAACCCTGAAAAAGCCGCCAGAACATTTTGGCGATGGCTATTGGGTTTTTTGACTCCATGGTGGCAGATGTAATTATGACTTTGTGATCAGCGGGAAAATTGCCAGCGAATTTATCAGCGCGCTCGTCTGTAGCCAGAATGATCTGATATCCACGTGTTTTAAGCTCATGGGCAAGTGCTTCTGCTGGAAACAGATGCCCGCCAGTTCCACCGGCGGCCAATAAGATAGAACCCTTTTTCGTCATATCTGCTATTCCGCCGGACTATAAGGTCTAAGACTAAGGTCCATATTTGAGGCACGAAGCGTCTCTGTTCGTTTGCGCGTTAAAGCCAAAACGAAACCCATAACGATAGACATCGAAAGCAGTGACGAGCCGCCGTAAGAAATAAACGGCAATGTCATCCCCTTGGCTGGCATCAATTGCAGCGTCACCATCATATTAATCATCGACTGAATTCCGAAAAGAATAATTAGTCCCGACATTGCCAGACGCACATAGGCATCACGCTCTTTTAAAGCTGTCGACATGACCCGCAAAACGATAAAGGCAAAAACACTGACCAGCAGAAGACAGGCGATAATGCCAAACTCTTCAGCCGCGACTGAAAAGGTGAAATCTGTATGACTGTCCGGCAGGTAGCGCTTTACCGTTCCCTCGCCTGGTCCCTGACCAAGCCAGCCACCACTAATGATCGCTTCACGCCCAGTTTCCACCTGAAAGTTGTCACCTTCACCGGTGATAAAACGGTCAATACGCCCTGCAACATGTGGAAAGAAAAAATACGCCGAGGTCATGCCAACAGCAGCCACGCCTCCAAGCGCGCCAATCCATAGCCAAGGCATTCCCGCCATGAAAAACAAGGCTCCCCATACCAGACCAAGAAGCATGGTTTGGCCAAAGTCAGGCTGCGCGATCAACAACGCCCCAACCACGACGAGTAAAATAATAGCAAACAAGTTCCCTGGTATTTCAGGGCGCTTGGAGTTCTCTGCAAAGAGCCAGGCGGAAATCACCACGAATGCAGGTTTAATAAATTCGGAAGGCTGCAGTGAAAACCCCGCAATCGAAATCCAGCGGCGAGAACCCTTTACCTCAACACCCAAAAACAATGTCGCCAATAACAACGGCACCAAGACTAGAAAAAGAACAAAGGCCGCCCGCCTAACTTGTTTCGGCGTTAAAAACGAAAGGCCAATCATCAAAGCAATCGATGGCAGAAGGAAGATCGCATGGCGGATTGTAAAATGGCTGGTGGACAATCCGATGCGCTCAGCAACCGGCGGACTGGCTGCAAAAGAAAGCAAAAAGCCACATAAGATCAGCAGCAAAACAGTTCCCAAAAGAAGTTTGTCTATTGTACGCCACCATTCGGCGACCATAGACCTATCGGTACGGCTGATCATGATTGTGCCTCCTGCATTGGGCTGAACCCGTCAAGTTTTTCTGCAAGGCCGCGAAACGCGTCACCCCTGACCTCAAAATTCTGAAACTGATCAAAACTGGCACAAGCCGGAGACAACAAGATGACCGGCTCATCATGCTCATCGCTCTTGGCATCTTCAAATGCCCTTGTGATTGCTTTATCCAATGTGCCCGAAATTTCAAACGGAACACTTGCCCCAAGTGTTGCCGCAAATTCAGGCGCGGCTTCGCCGATCAAATAGGCCTTCGCTATCTTAGGGAAATATGAGGCTAATGGCTCAATACCTCCTTCTTTGGGAAGCCCACCTGCTATCCAGTAAACGCGCTCAAAACTCGATAAGGCTTTTGCGGCCGCGTCTGCATTGGTTCCCTTGGAATCGTTCACCAACAATACCTTGCCCACTTGCCCTATTTGCTCCATGCGATGTGCAAGACCAGGGAATGTTCTAAATCCAGCTTTAATTTCTTTTGCACTCAGCCCCGTCCGTGTGCACGCCGCCCAAGCAGCCGCAGCATTTTGTCCATTATGCTCACCACGCAATGCTGGCGCATCAGACAAATCAAACAACATATGAGAACTGCCCGCCTTGGCTTCCATCAATTGCGAGCCTTGAGGGTAGATACCATCGCTCAAGCTGTTGCTGCCAGATATTCGGATGAGGTCTTTGTGATCGCGTTCAAGATCGGCAGCAATCTCCAAAGAGAATACATCATCAACGCCAATCACAGCAGCATCACTGGCGCTGACCAACCGTTTTTTGATATTGGCGTAATTGATCATATTGCCATGACGATCGAGATGATCTGGAGCAAGATTAAGCAAAATGCCAACTTGCGGGTTCAGGCTTGGAGCCAGATCAATCTGATAAGAAGAACACTCAACTACATAGACTTTATCAGAAGAAGGTTCATCCAATGACATAATGGCTGTACCAATATTTCCGCCTAATTGCACATCCTTGCCGGCATTGCGAAACACATGAGCAATAAGCGCAGTGGTCGTTGATTTTCCGTTCGTACCTGTAATAGCAATGAATGGGCAATCTGGCGCCTTAGCGCGCCGTTCACGGGCAAATAATTCAACATCGCCAATTATGGAAACATTTGCTTCATTTGCCAGCTCCACTGTCCAATGCGGCTTTGGGTGGGTCAGCGGAACACCGGGAGAAAGCAGCAATGCATCCAGTGTTGAAAAATCAACAGACCTTAAATCTGCGGTCGTCAATCCTTGGTCGATGGCCTTTTGAACGCTGGCAGGGTTATCGTCGAAGCAAACCAGATCAGCACCACCAGCTTGCAGCGAACGGGCAGTGGCAAGTCCTGAACCACCCAGTCCAAACAATGCAATCTTTTTGCCTTTTGATGTGTCTGCCGCGATCACCTTTTTACTTACCTCAACTTCAGCGTGGAAAGACCAATCAAGGCAAGGATAACCGCGATGATCCAGAAGCGAATTACCACCTGACTTTCAGTCCATCCTTTTTTCTCAAAATGGTGATGGATCGGGGCCATTCGAAACACACGTTTTCCAGTTAGCTTAAACGAGGCTACCTGAATGATGACTGACATGGCTTCCAAAACGAATAGGCCACCAATAATCGCCAAAACAATTTCGTGTTTTGTGGCAACCGCAGTTGCACCAATCATGCCGCCCAATGCTAGCGAACCAGTATCGCCCATGAAAATAGCTGCGGGAGGCGCATTGAACCAAAGGAAACCAAGTCCAGCACCAATGACTGCACCACAAATGACAGCAACTTCACCAGTGCCAATCACAAAGTGAATTTGCAGATAGTTGGCGAAAATCGCATTACCAGATAGATACGCAATCACCCCAAATGAACCAGCAGCAATCATCACAGGTACAATCGCCAAACCATCCAGGCCGTCGGTCAGATTGACCGCATTACCAGCGGCGACCATGACAAAAGCCCCGAAGACAACAAAGAAAAATCCCAGATCAAGCAACCAATCTTTAAAAAACGGAAAGGCGACAGATGACGCAAAAGGTGTCAGGTCACCAGCAGCATTATGATCCCCATTGACCATGATCACGTAAGTTGCAAATCCTGCAATCAGGAATTCTAGCAGCAGTCGAACGCGTCCAGAAAATCCTTTGTGGCTTGCTTTGGATACTTTCAAATAATCATCATAGAATCCAATCGCACCAAACCCGAGCGTCACCATCAAAACAACCCATACATAGGCGCTACTAAGATTTGCCCAAATCATCGACGAAGCAACAATACCAGATAGGATCATCAGGCCGCCCATTGTTGGCGTGCCAGCTTTTGCAAAATGCGTTTCAGGACCATCAGAACGGATAGGCTGACCTTTGCCCTGTCTAATTTTTAAACTGGCAATAATCGCCGGTCCAAATAGGAACACGAAAAGCGCCGAGGTAACCAAAGCGCCAGCTGTCCGAAAAGTAATATATCTAAAAACATTAAACTCAGGAAAAGACGTCGCATATTCCTGACTCAAATAATAAAGCATCGGTTATTTCCCCAACCTTGCGCGGGTTTCTTTAACGGCGAATTTTTTGCACAACGCCTCGACAAGTCCCGCGAATCTTAGCCCATTAGATGCCTTTAGCATGATTAAGTCGCCAGAATGCAAGAATTTGGAGATTTCCAACCTTGCCTTCTCCCAGTCCTTGAAGTGCCCTTTGAAGATTTTTGGGTCCAGCACTTCTTTCAGCACGGCAATTTCTGGGCCGATTGTAAAGACGGCATCAATACCAAATTCATTGATAGATTTGGATAAATCCTTGTGAAATTGTTCGCTGGCAGCACCCAGTTCAAGCATATCACCTAAGACGGCAATTCGCCTTCCCTTACCGTGAACATTTGACCCTGCCAAAGCAGCCATGGCAGAACGCATAGAGGTAGGATTGGCGTTATAGCTCTCATCAACCAACATAAATGCACCACCTCCAACGGCCAAATGATGGCGCTTTCCGCGACCCTTTTCAGCTTCAATAAGACTGACCGCTTCAATACTTTTTTCGATATCTGCTCCTGCAAGATCAGCAATACCCAACACCAACAAGGCATTGTTCAGCATATGATCGCCCGGAACGTTTAATACACCAGAAACATTCTTGCCTCGCAAAGAGGCTGAGAAATCTGAAACGCCATCTTTGGTTTCAACTGACTTGAGACGGAAATCACTTCCCTTTTTAGTGCCAAACGTCATCAAATGTTCGACGCCAGCTTTGAGTGCATAATCAGCCAGAAGCTTGGCGCGTTTGTCATCTTTCCAAATCACCCCATATCCGCCTGGGACTATACCTTCAAAGATTTCAGCCTTTGCTTCAGCAATACCATCAACATCTTTGAACGCGCCCAAATGAACAGCCGCCACATTTGTGATAACGCCAATATGTGGACGAACCATTTTCACCAATGGACGAATTTCATCAGGGTGGTTCATGCCAATTTCAAACACACCAAACTTGGTGTCAATCGGCATCCGCGCCAACGTGATCGGAACGCCCCAATGATTGTTGAATGAGGCAACAGACGCATGGACAGAGCCCGATGCTGAAAGCACAGTTCGCAGCATTTCTTTCGTCGTTGTTTTCCCAACACTTCCCGTAACAGCAATAATCCGCGCTTTTGTTCGTGCGCGCGCCGCCATGCCCAATTGGCGCATGGCTTCCAAAACATCGCGAACGACAACCAATGGCATTTTGGTTCCACCCAATGCGACGAGCTTTTCCTCAGCTACTACCGCCATGGATGCACCAGCTTTCATGGCAGCTGAAACAAAATCATGGCCATCCATCGTATCGCCCTTAATGGCAAAATAAGCGTCGCCCTTGTTGAGCGTTCTGGTGTCAATTGAAATACCGCTTACACCTTCCGGCATTTGGCCAACTGGCCTGCCTTTGGTTGCTGCAAGAAGGGCATCTGTCTCCCATAAAAGCGTCATGCTTGAGCACCTTCGATTTTGCCACCATGTGCTAACAGTGCCTCACGTAAAACTTCATGATCTGAAAACGGATGGGTTACTTTCCCGATAATCTGGCCAACTTCATGACCTTTTCCGGCTACGACCAAACAGTCACCTTCTTTAAGATCGGCTACACCCTGTTCAATAGCCTTATGCCGATCACCAATTTCAACCGACCCTTCTGCTGCTTCCATGATCTGTTTGCGGATAGATGCAGGATCCTCAGTTCTCGGATTATCATCCGTCACAATCACATTATCTGAAAGACGCGATGCAATCTCTCCCATGATAGCGCGTTTGCCCGGATCTCGGTCTCCGCCACAACCAAAGACACAAACAAGTTTGCCTGTGGTGAAGGGCCGCAAAGACGCTAACACATTTTCAAGCGCCTCTGGTTTATGGGCATAATCCACATAACAAGGCGCTCGATCTTTGGAATATCCAACTAAATCCAACCTACCTGGCGCACCCTTCAGTTTTTCCAGAGCCTTCATAACTTGTGCCGGATCGCTTCCCGTTGAGATGGCCAGACCAGCAGCAACCAATCCATTGGCAATTTGAAAGTCGCCAGCCAGCGGAAACGTGACGCGGTAATTTTTACCTTCATGGCGAATTTCAGCAATCTGCCCAAAGCGTTCATGCTCAACCCGTAACAAAGAAAGAAACGAGCCTTTTCGCCCAACCGTCAAAACCTGATGACCATCGGCAGCGGTTACCGCTTTTTCACTCCAAGGATCATCTGCAAAAATAACAGCCGGAAAATTCTCGGGCAACAAGTCTTTAAACAAGCGCATCTTTGACGCGAAATAATGATCAACCGTTGGATGATAATCCATGTGGTCGCGACCAAGATTTGTGAAGCCTGCAGCAGCAAGATGAACACCATCCAGCCGAAACTGATCTAGTCCGTGAGAGGAAGCTTCCATGGCACCATGAGTTACCCCCTCATCTGCCAGTTTTTGCAACAATGCGTGTAAATTAACCGGATCGGGTGTGGTGAGGCTACCATATTCATCGCGACCGGGCGCCACAACCCCGGTCGTTCCAATGCTTGCCGCAGCTTTGCCAGTATGTTCCCAAATCTGTCTGATGAACGCTGCAACAGACGTTTTGCCAGCCGTTCCCGTAACCGCGACAATGGTTTCAGGTTGGCGCGGATAAAACGCTGCAGCAAGACGGGAAAGCGCCAGCCGTGGGTCAGCTAAAACGAGACAAGGAATATCAACTTTGCTGATATCAGCTTTGTCATGGGTTAAAATCGCTGCGGCACCAGATTGAACAGCTTGCGGAATAAACTTTGCGCCATCCGTCGCATTGCCCTTTAACGCAACAAACAAAGTGCCTTTCGCAACTTTTCGGGAATCCGCAGTAATACCGCTAATTTCAACATCAGCATGATTATCGCCAGAGAATACAAAATTAGACTTCAGATCACTTTGATTGGAAATATGTGCAGCTTTGGCAAGTTCATTCAATTTCATGGGGTCAGTCCTGCGCCTGTCTGCTTTTGTGTTGCATTTACTGTCATTGCCAACACGATTCTAAGTCCGAACTCAATAATTAACAGACATCATCCTTAAATCTTCGCCAAAATGTGGCTCGATGCCCAAAATCGGTGCAGAACGGCGAACAATATTGGAAACCATCGGTGCAGCGTTCATACCTGCGGTAGCATAATTGCTATTCGGCTCAGGCTTTGGCTCATCAATGATTGTCAAAACCATATATTTGGGATCGTTAATCGGAAAAGCCGCTAGAAACGCATTAAAACGCTTTTCACTGGAATATCTGCCGCGCACAACTTTTTCAGCCGTACCAGTTTTTCCGCCAACCCAGTAACCATCAACATCTGCGCGGCGTCCCGAACCATCTTCAACATTTAACCGGAACAAATACCGCATGGCATCGCTGGTTGATGGTTTGATAACCTGCTTGGCCAAGGCATCCGCTTCTTCTCGGGTGCGTTTGAACAGAGTGGGTGGCAATAGCTTTCCGCCATTGATCAAGGCGGCGCCTGCTACGGCCGTCTGCAAGGGAGTAGTTGTCACCCCATGTCCATAAGAAATGGTCACTGAGTTCAGTTTTTTCCATTCTTTTGGTTCAACGGGCGTCGCCGTTTCTGCAAGTTCAAACGGCATTTTGTCCAACAGACCAACACGATGTAAAAACTCCTGATGTCCTTCCATCCCGACAACATCAGCCATCTTTGCCGTGCCAATATTAGAGGAGTAAATGAAGATTTCCGGAACGCTCAAGACACGCTTTTTGCCGTGAAAATCATTGATCGTAAATCCGGCTATTCTAAGTGGCTTGCTAGCGTCAAATCGACTTCTCATATTTACCAAGCCGCTATCCAGCGCCATCGCGGTTGTAAATGCCTTGAACGTAGAACCCATTTCGTAAAGTCCGGCCGACATACGATTGAGTCTGTCAGGATCAAGCGCATCTGCTGGTTTATTGGAATCATAATCTGGCAAGGATGCCATCGCGATGACTTCACCCGTATGAACATCCAGAACCACTGCCCCAGCAGCAATCGCGCGGTAGCGCTCCATGGCTAGCTGCAATTCGTCATGAACAATCGATTGCACCCGGATATCGATAGAAAGCTCAACTGGCTCTGTTTGCTCCAGATCGCCAAATCCAGCTGCACGCAAATCTTTCAATCCGCGCTCATCAACAACCTTTTCGGCGCCTGCAATGCCAACATTGTCGATATTTACATGGCCGACCAGATGCGAAGCAACGGGACCATTGGGATAAAACCGTCGCGTTTCCCGCTTGAAACCGATACCCGGAATACCAAGCTGATGAATTTTACTTTGCTGGGCTGGCGTAATCTCGCGGCGTAGCCAAACAAAGCCAGCATTGCCGGAAAGACGGTTATAGATTTTTTCCGAATTCAAATCAGGCAATACGGTAGAAAGCAATTCAATCGCCTCATCCACATCAACTATGCGGCGCGGCTCGGCATATAAAGAAGCTGTGTTAATATCAGTTCCCAGTGTCATGCCATTACGATCAACAAGATCGGGACGCCGTGCAGTAATGCTTGGATCAGCCAAGGCGTAGCGAACTGAGTCAGAAGGTTCAATCAAGCCAAAATAGACCAAGCGCGCAGAAATAATACCATAAACACCGCAAATTAAAATCATCGCTAATGTAATTCGCGAACGTGCCCTTGTTTGGCCTTCATGCCTTGAACCGTTCAGCTTTAGCTTACCGGCATGCTCGCGTTGGGTGGCTGGCTTTGAAAACTGCTTTTTCATTGCGAAGCCCCGCTATCAACGGTTCCGGTTTTCAAATTATTATCTGGTTCGGCTTCGATAAGACTGGCTATGTCGCCTTTGTCAGGGTCAGGCAATTGCGGCGGCTTCACCGGAATTTCCGCGATGGTGCCAATCGCCTGTGGATCCAATTGCTCAATACCCAATTGCCCCTGGTAACGCTCGACCAAAACTTGCAATCTCTTTGGGTCCGTAAGTAAAGACCAATCGGCTTTTAAAATATCAAGAGACTCTTGCTCAGTCTTGATCTCGTTTTGCAGCTTTGTCACTTTCTCAATCGCTACTTCCGAGTCATGCTTCACCTTAAAAGTGAAAGCTGCACCGCCTAAGAGCAACCCAATCATAACTACATCAATTGATCTAAGCATGGGGGTTCACCTGAGAATGAGAGAGCTTGGGAAGGCCGAAAATCGTGAAATTTTCGTCCATTGGCGCGCTGGCGGTTCGAATGCCTGAGCGTAATTTGGCTGAGCGAGCACGTGGGTTTTCCTCACACTCTTCTTTGCTGGCTAATATTGCACTGCGTTTTTGCTGGGTAAAAACAGGTGCTTTGACTTGGACTTGCGGCAAATGGCGAGAGCCCGCTTGCTCACCAGCGCGATCGGCAAAAAACCGCTTCACAATCCTGTCTTCCAGAGAATGAAAGGTTACAACAACAAGTCTTCCACCAGGCTTTAAAATCCGCTCTGCCGCGTATAGAGCCTTTGCCAGCTCTTCCAATTCACGGTTTACGAAAATCCGAAGTCCCTGAAAGCTGCGCGTGGCCGGATGGATTTTATCCCCCGGTTTACGTCCAATGGTTTTTTCAATCAGATTGGCTAGCTGCAAGGTCCTTGAAAACGGCATGGCACCCCGCGCTTCAATAATTGCGCGCGATATCCGTGGCGCGTGACGCTCTTCGCCTAAAATTCCAAAGATGCGCGTCAATGTCGATTGATCAGCCTGATTGCAAACATCTGCAGCTGACAAGCCGCTTTGCGCCATGCGCATATCCAGCGGCCCATCTTTTTGAAACGAAAAGCCACGCTCAGCCTCATCAAGTTGCATCGAAGAAACACCGATATCCAATACAACACCATCAACGCTTTCATGGCCTTGTTCACGGGCAATAGCATCAAGGGTAGAAAATTGACCTTTTGCCAAGACCAAAGCGCCTTCGAATTCATCAACCAAAACCTGACCATCGGCGATTGCATTTGGGTCTTGATCGATAGCGAGAACATTTGCGCCAGCTTCAATCAATGCGCGGGTATAGCCACCGGCACCAAATGTTCCGTCAATAATGGTTTCCCCCGAAGCCGGTTTGAGATGCGCAACAACCTCGTGGAGCATAACTGGCACATGACGGGCTGGTCCGCCAACAGGGGACGACGCGCCATTGGCGCCATCTCTGTCACCGGTCATGTGTCTTGCTCCTTGTTGCCCATCTGCAAGTTTGCACTTGCGCCAGCTCGGGAGGAAGCTGGTTGTGCCTGACTTGCGGGGGAATTGGATTGCGAGGTACTGTCCCCAAGAGAACTCAGTGAGCGGCGCATCAAACGCACTTTCTCTCTGGCTGCCTCGCGATATAGATTGAAGCGTTTCGGCTCCCATAATTGAAAGAAATGTCCGCGGCCTACAAAGGCCACTTCGTCCTCGATACCCGTATGAGCGCGCAAATGATCGGTCAAAATAATGCGCCCTTCCGTATCCACTTTGATTTCGTCTGCATCGCCTAACAGGCAAAACGACCACATTTCGTATTCTTCTGAAAACGGATCCATTGCGCTCAACCGGCGCAAATTGGCTTCCATAAAATCTGCTCCGCCCGCTTCGGCCACCGGATGATCGACGCTGAGGATAATATGTATTGAGGATTGCCCGGCTAGAACCGTGCGGAAATTGGCCGGGATAGAAACCCTGCCCTTCTTGTCCACACGATTGATCGTGTTCGATAAGAACCGATCCATATAGAGCCTCTTTTCCCGCCAGTCTGAAACTTGAAACCAGATCAGCCAAAAGCGAACCTGAATACGCATGACTTCGCGGATTTGGCGTGCATGCAGTCATGCTCGCATCTCCCCTGACACATTCAATCCAGCCTGTTTTCCGTTGATCAATTCGCCATTTTAGCGAGAAATCTGTCCGAAAATCCCCATTGCGCCCGATTGACATGCCTGCGCTGTCATTCTGCCTCGCCTCTTTCTCAATGTGAGAGTACCAAAGAAAGGCATATTTGGGGTATCATGGGAAAATATGGTCGTCAATGGAATCAATTGGAAAATTAGGACTTTTTGAATCCTTTATTAGGACTCTGGTAAGCTTTGCCAGAACAGGGTTAACGTTGCGTTAAGATCGCCATAGATGCGCATCTTCCGGCAAAAGACAGCCGAAAGGAATGAGTCAAAGTGACTCATGGGCTTTCATAAATTGGTATGTCTCAGATAATCGCGTTTATTCGCGGTGGATCACCGCCCAATCGGCGTCCGGGTCATTTCCAAATGCAACTGATCGCCTGTCCAGGGATGGGCCTCACAAACTGCCTCATTCAACTCGACACCCAAGCCCGGCTCGGTTGATGGAATGACATGGCCATTTTCCCATTGGAGTTTCTTATGCAGCAATTCGCCGTGGAACCCATCCCATTGCTTAATGGATTCCAACACAAGGAAATTCGGCAGGGTTGCCGCCAGTTGAATATTGGCAGCCCCAACAATTGGGCCACAATAACAATGGGGCGCGATTTGAATGTGATAGGCTTCTGCCATGGCGGCGATCTTCTTGGTCTCCAAAATACCGCCAGAGCGCCCAAGATCCGGCTGCAAGATTGAAGCGGCTCGATTTTCAATGACGCGAGCAAACTCAAACCGTGTAGTAAGCCGCTCACCTGTTGCCACAGGGATGCTGGTTGCACGCGCCACCTGCCCCATCACTTCGGGCATATCCGGCGGGCAAGGCTCCTCATACCATAACGGATCATAAGGCTCGATGGCTTTTGCAAGACGGATAGCACCGCCAGCTGTAAACTGCCCGTGAGTTCCAAACAGAATATCAGCCTTATTGCCAACTGCCTCACGCACGGCTTTACACATGGCAGCAGACAGTTCGATATCCACCAGCCTTGGCATATGGCCATCATAGATTGTGTAGGGCCCTGCAGGATCAAACTTCACCGCATCAAAACCTTTGCCAACAGCAGCAATAGCAGCTTCTGCCGCAATATCCGGATCATTATAAACATGCTTTGGCGTAAGTGTTTCGTCTGGATAGACATCGCCATCTTTGGGATATAGATAGGTGTAAGACCGCAATGTCTCATGCACCCTTCCACCTAATAAATTATAAACAGGTTGATTTGCCTCTTTGCCGATAATATCCCAGCAGGCCATTTCCAAGGCTGAATAGCATCCCATCATCGTAACATCAGGTCTTTGGGAAAAACCCGAGGAATAGCAAGAACGGAAAAACTGTTCGATCTTGTGCGGATCATGCCCAATAAAATAACGCGCTGCCACATCTTCAATAAGTTTGGCAGTCAAATGCGGATCAAAGGTCGCGCAATAGGCTTCACCATATCCATGAACGCCACTATCTGTCGTCAGCTTTACGAAGATAAAATAGCGCCCACCAAACGATGGCGGAGGATTGCCGACAACCCAGGTCTTCACATCTTTCAGTTTCATGCGTGATCCTCCAAAATTATTTGCGCACCTTTCCATCCAGTAGCAATGGCCGCCGCGTTGGTATTGCCGGTCACAATATTTGGGAAAATCGATGCATCAACCACCCGCAACCCGTCTACACCATGAACCTTCAGTCGACTATCGACAACTGATGTTTTTGGATCTGGCCCCATTCGACAGGTCGAAACTGGATGATAGACAGTACCTGAGCGTTTTCTAAAGTCAGCAATTAGCTCCTCGTCGCTATTGCAATTCGGCCCTGGCAATACCTCTTCTTCAATCACGGCGCGCATGGTTGGCGTTGCGGCGATCTTGCGAAGATATTTCACTGCATCCAGCATTTCTTCCACATCGCGCTCATGTGAAAATGCGTTCCCTGTGATTTTGGGATGGGCAAGTGGATCCGCCGATTGAATCATGATTTCGCCACGGCTCAACGTACGACAGCTTGATAACCCAATTGAAAAACCTGAGAAGGGATCAGGCGTCAAAATCGGACGTTCACCACCCCCTGGAACAACAGTCGAGAATGCCTGAAAATACAATTGCATATTCGGTCGCGTGAACTTGTCGCTGGTTTTGAAAAACCCGCCGCCATGGTTGATGCTGATTGAAAGTGGTCCATTGCGGGTAATCAGGTATTGCAGACCAACTTTCAACTTGCCCCACCAAGGGCGAAGCACATCATTGAGCGTTTTTGTATTGGCCCGATAGGTATAGTTGATCCCCTGATGATCCTGAAGATTTGCCCCCACATTCGGGTTATCGAAAATCGGTTTAATACCAAACTTTTTCAAGAGTGCGGCTGGACCTACGCCCGAAATCTGCAATAGTTGCGGTGAGTTTACAGCACCGCCGCACAGAATAGTTTCGCAGTTAGCGCGGACCAGCTCTGTTTTGCCCTTGCGCTGATACTCGACACCAACCGCTTTTGAACCTTCGAAAACAATGCGTGTTACATGAGCATGGGTAACAACTTTTATATTGGAACGCTTCATGGCCGGGCGCAGAAATGCCCTGCATGCAGAGTTTCGGCGACCCGACTTTGTTGTTAATTGGTAATATCCAGCACCTTCTTGTTTGGCGCCATTGAAATCCGGATTGCACCCCAACTGTAATTCGCCGCAGGCATCTATGAATGTTTTGGTTAGCGGATGAACATGTTTTTCAATGTTGGAAATTCGCAATGGGCCATTAGCTCCGCGCCATTCATCCGCGCCATTTTCATTGTCTTCCAGAGCCTTGAAAACAGGAAGCATATCCTGCCATCCCCACCCAGGATTACCAGAGGCTTCCCACTCATTAAAATCTTCTGGCGCGCCTCTGATCCAAACCATCGCATTGATAGAAGATGAACCGCCGAGCACCTTACCGCGCGGCCAGTAGTCCTTTTGCCCCGCCAAACCTTCATCGGGCTCGGTCGCATACATCCAGTTTACTTTTTTATCGAAGAACGTTTTGCCATAGCCAAGCGGCATTTGAATGAAAAAACGGTTATCCGTGCCCCCAGCTTCGAGAACCAAAACTGAATATTTTCCATTGGCTGACAACTGCTCTGCAACAACGGAACCAGAAGAACCAGAGCCAACAACAATAAAATCCGGATTGTTCATTTTCGCTCCAGCGCACCAAAAAACTCTATGCCAAGATATCCATTCAGTTGGCGAATACTATTAATTTTTTGGGAAGGCAACACACCGAAAAATACGGCAATCACTGGATGAAAAAAGACATCGAAAGACCAGAGTAATCAATAAATAGGATTTTGTTATCGTTTTTCCATTAAACGGAAACCCAATCACTTTTCTATGCAAGGTTACACAATGAGCAAATCCAATCCGAACAAAGATGACCCGAGAATCAAGAAAACCGGTTTTGCCCATTTAATAGCGGCAACCACCTATTCTGCCGGAGGCTTCAAATGCCTGTTTGGGGAGTCAGCTTTCAGGCAGGAATTGGTTTTCGCTGCGCTACTTTTGATTGCTTATTTTGCATTGGGCGTAGCGCCGCTGTTTATCGTGATTAGCGTATGTCTCATCCTGACAACATTCGCAGTCGAAGCGCTGAACACAGCTATAGAGTTGGTGGTGGACCGCACCTCACCAGAGATTTCTGATTATGCGAAAAACGCAAAGGATCTGGGATCCTTCGCGACTATGTGTCTGTTAATTGCAAATGGCGTATTTGCTCTTTTCGCCTTGGGTACTGAACTAATTTAAAACTATTCTATTGTGGTCCAGTTTTCATTGGCCGTTTTGATAAATCCCGGGATATCTTTTTCCCAACGTGACTGAATATCACCGTTGAAATTTAGATATAGTTTCCCGTCGACGATCGTAAACTTGTCCACTTCAATGGGTGCCTTGCTGCCATAAGACAAACCGTAGGCACAATACCCACCAAACTGTGGAGCGTATTTTGCCGGGTCAGCGGTAAATGCAGCTTTGTTCTCCGCAGAAGAAAACTGATATTTCGCCCCATCATACTCAGTTGTGAATTGATCGGACCCTTTCACAGGTTTGTTTTCAGTAAAATAAGCAACAGGATCATAGCCTTGGATCGCGATACCATTTGCATCGACATTAGTTGGACCGGCAATCGCGAGGCCAGCCCACAAAATTGTTACCATTAAAAAGCTGGCAAAACCAAATGCCGGTTTAGCAAGAGTAGCATAGATCATCACACGTCATCCTTTTCATATAAGAAATCAAAATATTGATAAAACTTTATCGCTGATGCCAGGTAAAATACGACTAACAATTGTGTGATCAAACTGCGATCAAACGTGAAAGGGTTTCTAAATTTTTTCAGCTATGTTGATTTCAGTCGCCTGAAACTGCGACAGGGAGTGACAGAATTTCTCAATAAAATCAGACACCTGAAAGGTATTTTAAAATGACAAAATCACAAAAAGTTCTCGCTGCAATGATGATCGCTGGTGGCGTAGCTGCCGCTGCACCAATTACAACTGCACACGCTGCATGCGGCTGCGGTACAGCTAAAATCAACTGCTGCTGCGCTGCAAACAAATGCAATGCTTGCTGCGTTAAGAAGTAATCACTACTAATTTGATACTAGCGGCGGGACCAATCGGTGCCGCCGTTTTTTTGTTTTCCTATGCGTTGCGATTAAAAACGAGACGCATACAGTGGAACGACAAATAACCGCTTACAAACTATTTGGAACAAATTTAAAATGACCGGCCCAACCGATTCAAGAGAGAAACATGCTCAAAGCCAGATGGAAGGTTATGTCTATCTGACTGAAACCGATTTGTCGGACGTGTCAGATCAACATCTTGAACTAATGCAAAGCGGCGTTAACGAGATGTTGGAAGTTCTCGAAGAAAGCGCCGGGGCTGGTTATCATGTATTGATGAATGTCCTCGCATCAACTGGCGATGAACCCTTTGTACAATGGGAGCATTATCCAAGAGGCGATGTCCAAGACAAAGAGACCGGATCCATCTGGTTTTATCATGCTCATGGCGAGAACGAAATTGCGCGGCCTTGGAACGAAAACGGCCACTTTCATTTATTTCGCTATACGGAAATGTTGCGCGAAGGCGCCGAACCGATCGCACTGCCTAAAGATCCTGATTTTGAAAAAGGCGGGCTTTGCCATCTTGTTGCCGTCTCCTTCGATCCAAACGGTCTGCCAGTTCGTATATTTACAACAAACAGATGGGTTGCCGGCGAATGGTTATATCCAGCCGAAGATGTCATTCCATTGCTCGATGGTTTTGAAATAACCAGCGAAGAAGCCATCAATGGCAAAGAATTTGAATTCAGTTCAAGATGGCTTTCAGCATTGTTAAAGCTCTATCGCCCACAAATAGAATGGGCTCTGCGTGAGCGTGATAAGAAAATTGCTAAACTCAAAGCTAGCGATCCTGACTATGCCGAAAACAAAGACATCGAAGTATTGTCCGCTGTCGAATTTGATTTGGCTGGTCAGATTGACGCCATTGAGGCTGAAGCCGAGAAGCGCGGATTATCCGTCTAAGAGAAATTTGCCAGCCGGTCTGTAAGCCGGGTTCTGTATGGCCCTTGAGCAAGCTCAAAGACGCGGTGATCATTCATCTGGGACCTGTGTTACCACATGCCTCACTGCAACCCACCCGAACAACTGGCCTGAAAACCGGCTGACAGGTTGCCCTGCCCCGTTGTTCCTATTCGGTTTTGCTCCCGATGGGGTTTACCGTGCCGCCACTATTGCTAGCAAACGCGGTGGGCTCTTACCCCACCTTTTCACCCTTACCCAGACAAGCCCGTGAGGGCGGCGTCGAAGGCGGTATATTTTCTGTTGCACTTTCCCTTGGGTTGGCGGGCAAGCCCGTTTCCCCAGCCGGAAGTTATCCGGCATCGTGTTTCCATGGAGCCCGGACTTTCCTCCGTCACAGCCTTTCGGCAATTGTGACAGCGATCACCCGACCGGCTGGCAAAATGTCTTTGTGCCTAATTCGCCTAAAGGTCAACCATTCCAAGCATCGCAAAATCCATTGCCCGAATTAAAACACCATTTTAGGGTCAAGTTTGGTATGGTTAATAATTACTTAAACACCCGATGGCAAAATGGGCGCTTCGTTATCGTGACTTTGTCCTCAAGGAACATCATATGAATACGCCCATCAGTAGAAGAACTTTTGGCAAGTTTGCCTTCAGCGCCTTTTCAGTTGTCGCAGCTCCAAGCCTTTTTATACGTCCGGCGATTGCTGCTGGACCAACCGAGGTCAGCTACGGCGCGAATAAACTCGATATACACTTTCCGAAAAATCCAAACAATGCGCCAGTGCTCGCCTATGTACATGGTGGTGCTTGGAAATTGGGAAACAAGCGTAAAGTCGGTTCAAAGGCTAAATATTACACCGCAAAAGGCTATATCGTTGTTTCAATTGGCTACACCTTGTTTCCGCGTGCAAATGCTGAACAACAAGCAGTCCAAATTGCTCAAGCGGTCAATTGGTTGAAAACCAATATCGATAAATATGGTGGTGACGGCAGCCGTATCGCATTGATGGGGCACTCAGCAGGATGCCATTTGGCGGCGATGGCAACCTTGTCAGGAGCCTGCACACCCAAATTACTTATCTGCAACGACACAGGAGCATATGATGTCACCTACCTTGCCAAGATCAACAATGGCCGCGTGCCAAGATTGTATTCTGCATTGGATAAAAAATCCAAATGGGGAAGATGGTCCCCTATTAGCTACGTCAATAATCGCATACAGCCGCCTACTCTCGTAATGTGGTCCGGCGGGCGTAATCGGGATAGAATTTCAAAGCGCTTTGCAAATGCCATGATTTCCGCGGGAAACAATGTCATTCAATTTGCGGGCGATAGTTACAATCACTTATCAATTAACTCTGCCATAGGCGGTTCAAACGCCGTCACAAGAGCCGTGGACAAGTTCTTAACCAGGCTGTGAATACACAGAAATAATTTAGCTATTCATTCCCTGCAGGTGAAAGATATTGCATTCAACAAAGCAAGCGGTGTGACAATTTTCGCTACTGTGAAGTAATACGACTAACATTTTCAACTTTACCTTAATAATGGGGCTGACCAACTTGTTGTTACAAGAAAGCCAGCCCTGGGATTAACGGTTTCTGGGAGGAAAGTCCGTTAACATTAGATCTCAGACAAACCCTGGGAGGAGCGAGCCCTGAGATAAATCAATGTTGTTTATTAGACAACAATTGAACTGTTTGATCCTTACTGTCTGGAAAAGAGCCTGTAAGGATCT
>Ga0075467_10000102_pt1 | contig 58374 bp, 60 predicted proteins | sample DEB08_DNA_9_FD_75067 | JGI IMG/M metagenome (GOLD analysis project Ga0075467, IMG submission 75067) | Aqueous microbial communities from the Delaware River and Bay under freshwater to marine salinity gradient to study organic matter... | ecosystem: Environmental > Aquatic > Marine > Coastal ... | reverse complement strand
GTTGGACCAAAGGGAATTACTGCAAAAGCCAAGAAAGCGGCTGTGGCCGAGATAACCGGTGCAATCCAGTACACGGCGACGTGTGCCGACTTCGGAATAATCTCTTCTTTGAAGGCAAGCTTAAAACCGTCCATGAGGGACTGCAATAAACCAGCCGGACCAACTCGGTTCGGACCAATTCGATTTTGCATGCGGGACACAACCCTGCGCTCCCACCAAATGGTGAACAACGTCAATACAACCAACATTCCAAAAATTGCCACAGCCTTGAGAATTACCATCCACCATGGATCAGTTCCAAAAAAACCGAATGAAGAACCACTCATGCGGCACCTCCCTTTACAGTCACTGCTTGCCCATAGCCACAACCAAGTTGGGCATATATATGTGATTCGGGAGAGTTCATGGGGAGCCACACACTTTCATTTGACACCTCGGCGACCTGGGTGGGCAATGTAATTGAGCCTTTTGGTCCGGTAACAGTTATGACTTCAGGCTTCCCCAATTGCTCAAACATTGCTGCACTCACTGCAACAACTGAAGGTCTAGCTGTTGCGGCTAAGTGTGGTTCGCCTTCTTGCATCACACCCGAGTCAATGAGCAATCGCCACGTTGCCAGTGTCGTACCAGCGGGCGCGTGAACTTCGTGATTGTTCACATCGGTTCGCGGACCCGACCATGGCACCAGCGAATTCAACTCCTTACGCAATGCACGAGTATCTCCATTGAGTTGGACATTCATTGCACTCGCTAACATCGAGAGGACACCGGCATCGGTGAGAGTAAGTGCCTCGCGGAAAGCAGCGCTAAATGGCTTGCTGCGCCCTTCCCAGTTCATGAAGGATCCCGATTTTTCAGTTACAACCGCTACGGGAAAAACAACACTTGCTCGCTGCGTAATTTCCGAGTGGTGATTCTCAAGCGCCACAACAAAATCAGCATTTTCAATTCCAGCAATCAGTTCATCGCCATTGGGTAGGTCGGAGGGATCTACACCTGCTATTACCAATGCGCTAGTTGATCCCTGCTTAATCGCAGTAACCAATTCGGTGCCAGTAAGCCCGACGTTAGGCAAGGAATCAGCATCGATGTTCCACGCCTGAGCTACTTCGCTGCGAGCAGTCGGGTCAGAAATTGGTCGCCCACCAGGGAGTAGACCGGCTATGGCGCCGGCATCGAGAGCACCCCGTTCACCTGCTCGTCGAGGAACCCAAGCGATGCGCGCACCAGTTTGTGAGCCCAATCGCGATACCGCACTGAGCGCACCCGGACTAGCAGCCGCACGCTCTCCGACGAAAATAATGGAATTACTGTCAAGTGCGCCTACTATTTCTGAATCAAGGCCCGAGATAGCGTGAGCCTCCGAGCCTGCTTTGGCTTTGACCCAGTGTGCTGAAAGCTTTTCACTTCCCAGTGAATAGAGCGGACCAACGGTGTGGACTGACACACCCCTTTTCACACCCTTACGCAATCGTAGGAACAGAATCGGTGATTCATCCTCTGGCTCAAACCCGATCAGCAGTACCTGTGAGGCTGTTTCGATATCGGTGTAGGTGACATCCAATTTCCTACCCGCAACATGTGCTGCTAGGAACTCTGCTTCTTCGGTTGAGCTAGCTCGTGCTCGGAAATCAAGGTTGTCAGTACCCAAGACGATGCGGGCAAATTTTGAATACGCGTATGCGTCCTCAACGGTTGCTCGACCGCCGACGAGAACCGCTGACGTTCCCGCAGCAGCAAGTCCTGCGGCAGCAAAGTGCATTGCCTCGGGCCAAGATGCCGAGCGGAGTTCTCCATTTTCGCGAATAAGTGGCGACTCAATACGTCCATTTGCAAGATAGGCAAAAGCGAAGCGACCCTTGTCGCAGCTCCAATCCTCATTTACTTCTGGGTCATCCCACGCCAGGCGACGAGTGACCGTGCCGCGGCGGTAATCGGTGCGAAGCGAACACCCTGATGCACAGTGCTCGCAGGTAGTAGGAACGGAAACTAAATCAAATGGCCGCGAACGGAATCGGTAGGACGCACTTGTAAGTGCCCCAACGGGACAAATCTGAACAACGTTCCCCGAGAAGTAGGAATCAAATGGCTCGTCATTTGCGGTACCAACCTGTTGTTGGGCACCGCGCTCCAGTAATTCAAGGGATGCGTCCCCGGCGATCTCCTCAGCAAAGCGCGTACAGCGAGCACACGAAACACAGCGCTCACGGTCAAGGAGTATTTCGGCGTTTACGTTAATCGGTTTAGGGAAGGTGCGTTTTTCACCCTCAAAGCGCGAATCAGGACGTCCAACCGTCATGGCCTGATTTTGCAGAGGGCACTCGCCACCCTTGTCACACACCGGACAGTCCAGAGGATGATTTACGAGCAAGAATTCCATAACGCCCTCTTGGGCAATTCGCGCCATTTCCGATGAACGTTGGGTACGAACATTCATTCCCTCGGAGAGCACCTGGGCGCAAGCGGGTTGAGGCTTGGGAACTCCGTCAATTTCTATGAGACAAGCGCGGCACGCGGCAACCGGGGTGAGCAGAGGGTGATCACAGAAGCGAGGAATCTCGATACCGATTTGTTCAGCCGCCCGTATTACAAGTGTTCCTTTTGGAACTTCCATTTCAATACCATCAATGACTACGTTGACCGTATCAATTTTTTCGTTGTGATTCACAATGGTCATTAGGCGCGCACTCCCGAGAATACATATGAAGCAACCGGATCGAATTGTTCATCAGCACTGGTGTGAGTCGCGGCCGTGAATTCGTCACTGAAGTATTTGATCGCAGCGGGATAAGGAGTTGCAGCAGCATCACCGAGTGCACAGAATGAACGCCCAGCGATCTGGCCACACAATGTTGTCAATGTTTCCATCTCACCTGTTGTGCCATTACCGTGTTCAAATTTTTCAAGGACGCCAGTGATCCAGTAGGTGCCCTCGCGGCATGGAGTGCACTTGCCACAAGACTCATGCTTATAAAACTCAAGCCACCGGGTTACCGCTTTAACAACTGACACCGTTTGATCGAATATCATGGGCGTTCCCGTTCCCAGCATGGAGCCGGCCTCGACCATGGCTTCATAGGTCAACGGAAGGTCAAGGTGATCGGCCGTCAACATGGGAACACTGGACCCACCGGGAAGCCAGAACTTGAGCTCAGCACCCGGTCGCATACCTCCGGCAAAGTCGAGCAGTTCTCGCATTGTGATTCCCAGAGGTGCTTCGTAGATTCCTGGACGTTGCACGTGACCGGACACTGCAAACACTTTGAATCCCGGGGACTTTTCCGTTCCGAATTGGCGGAACCAATCAACTCCGCGATCAATTATGTAAGGGATATTTGCAATTGTCTCGACGTTGTTAATTACGGTCGGTGAAGCATAGAGTCCCGCAACGGCCGGGAACGGTGGTTTCAAACGTGGCTGTCCTCGATAACCCTCGAGTGAATCGAGTAGTGCAGTTTCTTCGCCGCAAATGTAGGCACCGGCTCCCGCATGAACCGTGACCTCGAGATCAAAACCCGATCCCTGAATGTTTTTCCCAATGAGACCCGCCTCGCGGGCTTGCTTAACAGCAAAAGCAACCTTGCGAATAGCCGCCGGTACCTCACCGCGGATGTAAATAAAAGCGTGATTTGCCCGAATAGCGAATGAGCTGATAATCACGCCTTCAAGCAATGCGTGCGGGTTGGCCATCATGATCGGGATGTCTTTACATGCACCGGGCTCAGATTCGTCGGCATTGACCACCAGGTAATGCGGCTTACCGTCATTTTGTGGAACAAATGACCATTTCAATCCTGTCGGGAAGCCCGCTCCCCCGCGCCCACGGAGGCCACTGTCTTTGACAGTTGCAATGATCGAGTCAGGATCTGACGTGAGTGCTTTTGCAAGAGCCTCGTAACCGCCATGGCTTTTATAACCATCCAATGTGTACAACTCTGGATCGTCCCAATGCTCGGTAATTACCGGTGTTAGTTTCATTATTGCTGCGCTCCAGACTTTGCAATTTTCAAACCAGCAAGCATTTTTTCGTCTACGCAATTCCCAATAGTTGCGAGGTCATCTTCAGCCATTGCGAGTGTGTGCTCGGTCGCTTGGAAATCTCGAATCATTGGGCCCCGGGTTGACCAAACTTCTTCACCTGCAGCGAGTTTGTCAATCACGTCAACCGCACTTTGTGGGGTTACATCGTCCATGAATTCCCAGTCAACGGTCATGACCGGTGCGTGGGTGCAGGCAGCCTGACACTCGATCCGCTCAAGCCAGAAGTTACCGTCGGCGGAAGGACCGTTGTGAGTAGCACCAAGCCGCTCGGCAACACGATCGTAGACAGCGTCACCTCCGAGAAGTCCGCACAAAGTGTTGATACACACTCCGATGTGATGTTTTCCGACTGGACTGTGCTTGTACATGGTGTAGAACGTTGCTACCGCAGTTACTTCAGCCTGAGTAATCTCAAGTTCTTGCGCACAGGCGGCAATACCCTCTGTGGTTACTTCATCCTGTTCTGCCTGCACCAAGTGCAACATGGGCAAGAGTGCAGAACGAGGGTTCGGGTAACGCCCGGCCAGTTCCCGCATTTTGATGCGAGTTGATTCAGTTATCACGTTTGGCTCGTCTCTATCGGACATTTTTCTGAGTAATCTATCTGTGACATTTAACGATCCACTCCGCCCATAACGGGGTCAATGCTTGCAACCGCGGCGATCACGTCAGCGATCATGGAACCCTCACTCATTGCCGCGACGGCTTGTAGGTTGTTGAAGGACGGATCCCGGAAGTGAACACGGTACGGGCGCGTACCACCAGTGCTCACAACGTGTGCGCCAAGTTCACCTCGTGGTGACTCGATCGGGACGTACGCCTGACCAGCGGGAACACTGAAACCTTCGGTGACCAACTTGAAGTGGTGAATGAGCGCTTCCATGGACTCACTCATGATTTTCTGAATATGTTCGGGCGAATTACCTTGCCCGTCGCCACCAATTGAGAGTTGTGATGGCCAAGCAATTTTCTTGTCCGCAATCATGATCGGCCCCGGCACCAAACGGTCAAGACACTGATCAACAATGTTGAGTGACTCGTGCATTTCTGCAATGCGATTTAAGAACCTGCCGTAGGCGTCACAGCTTGTTTGTGTCGGAATTTCAAAATCATAGTTTTCATAGCCGCAATACGGGGCGCTCTTGCGAAGATCATGTGGCAATCCGGTTGCACGCAGCACCGGACCGGTGATACCGAGGGCCATGCAACCTGTCAGGTCTAGGTAACCGACCCCAACTGTGCGTCCCATCCAGATGGCGTTATCTACCAATAGATCTGAGGTGTCCTTCAGTCGTTTGCGCAGCAGAACAACGGTTTCTCTGATTTTTTGTTCGGCACCATTTGGCAAATCGATGGCAACTCCACCTGGTCGGATATAGGCACTGTTCATGCGCAATCCGGAGACCATCTCGAAAATGTCCAGAACAAGCTCACGTTCGCGGAAACCGAAAATCATGGCGGTGAGCGCCCCGAGTTCCATGCCACCGGTCGCAAGTGCCACCAAGTGTGAAGAAACTCGGTTCAGTTCCATCATCATGACTCGGATCACGTTGGCGCGTTCAGGAATTTGATCCTCGATACCGAGTAGCCGCTCAACCGAAAGGCAGTAGGCTGTTTCATTGAACATCGGTGCTAGGTAATCCATGCGAGTTACGTAGGTGACACCTTGAACCCAGGTGCGAAACTCCATGTTCTTTTCAATTCCGGTGTGCAGGAAGCCAATTCCACAACGAGCTTCGACAACTGTTTCACCTTCAAGTTCCAAAATCATGCGGAGTACACCGTGTGTCGACGGGTGCTGAGGTCCCATGTTGACAACGATCCGCTCGTTCTCGCCTTCGGGTGCGGCAGCGATCGAATCCCAGTCGCCACCGCCAAGGTTGTAAACAGTTCCCTCCGTGGTGTCGTAGGAACCTGCGAAAGGGTCACCGTTCGTAAAGTCGGTGGTAGTCATTAGTTGTACGACCTCCGGTGATCTGGTGATGGGATACTTGCACCTTTGTATTCAACGGGAATCCCGCCAAGTGGATAGTCCTTGCGTTGTGGATGCCCCACCCAGTCATCAGGCATTTGGATGCGCGTCAGAGCTGGGTGGCCATCGAAAATAATTCCGAAAAAGTCCCACGTCTCGCGCTCATGCCAATCCGCAGACGGGTAGAGCCCGACAAGCGAAGGCAGATGACGGTCGGAGTCGGGAATAGTCACTTCAACCCGAATTCGACGGTTGTGGGTGAGCGAGAGCAAACTGTAAACAATGTGGAGTTCACGATCAGTTTCTTCAGGGAAATGGACTCCACTAACGCTGGTACACATTTCGAATCGAAGTGCTGGCTCGTCCCTGCACTCGGTCATGAATGCAATCAGGTTTTCAGGCTTCACGAAAAACGTCATTTCACCACGATCAATGACAATCTTTTCAACCGCGTCGCTCACTCCAGCGTCGAGCAATGAAAGTGCAAGTTCCTCAGCGACTTCGTCGAACCATCCGCCGAAGGGAGGCAATGACGCACCCGGCATAACAATCGGTGAAACCAAACCACCGAAACCGCTTGTGTCGCCCGACCCAGATGAACCAAATGCACCCTTTCGGACGCCTACGAGATCTATTTCGGCAATGCCCTCGGGTACCACAGGAAGATCGGTCATCGAAGGAGCCCCTTCATTTCCAATACTGATGGTGCAGCCAAGGCAACCTGCTCTTGCTCAATAATTTGTTTCTTGCGATTCACACCCAACTTCATGTCTTGAATTTCGTCATGAATCTTCAGAATCGCATCAATGAGCATTTCAGGTCGTGGTGGGCACCCAGGTAGATAGACGTCGACAGGAACGACGTGGTCCACACCTTGAACAACGGCGTAGTTGTTGAACATTCCGCCACTTGATGAACAGACGCCCATGGCCAGCACCCACTTGGGATTGGGCATTTGATCATAGATTTGGCGAAGAACAGGCGCCATTTTTTGACTTACTCGGCCAGCAACAATCATGAGGTCCGCTTGACGGGGTGATGCACGAAAAACTTCCATGCCGAATCGGGCAATGTCGTAACGTGGACCACCCGTTGCCATCATTTCAATTGCGCAACATGCCAAGCCGAAAGTGGCCGGCCACAGTGACCCTTTGCGTGCGTACCCGGCTACCTGCTCAACGGTGGTGAGCAGTATCCCCGAGGGTAACTTCTCTTCAAGACCCATTAATCCCACTCCAATCCGCCGCGGCGCCACTCAAATGCATATGGCAAACATAAATTTATCAGGAAAAGGAATATTGCGATCAGGCCAAATGCACCAAGTGCATCGGCTGAAACTGCCCACGGGTAGAGGAAGACAAGTTCAATATCAAAAATGATGAACATCATGGCCGTGAGGTAGAACTTCACGGGGAACCGTCCGCCACCCATCGGCTGTGGTGTTGGTTCGATTCCGCATTCGTAAGCAGCGTATTTGGCTCGGTTGTATCGCTTTGGTCCGGTGAAACTGGCGATCACGATGGAAAAGACGGCGAAACCAAAAGCCAAGATTCCGAGCACCAAAATCGGTGTGTAGACGTTCACGCTCGACCTTTCACATGCTCTACGACTGGAATAATTTCGGCCGAGATTGCACCGATTGTAATTGAGCGATTGTGAATTGCTTCACTATCGTACCAAGCATAGTGGTTAATCCTTCGGAGCAACCGCCCGGTGGATACTCACGATTCCCCCGGTGAAATTGCGCCACTGGACCCCCTTCCAACCGGCATCGGCGATGTCAACTGCCAACTCCTTTTGCGTGGGCCAAGCCCGAATTGATTCCGCCAAGTACCGATATGCATCAGGATTTGATGACACTCGATCCGAAAGCACGGGCAACGCCGCCATCAGGTACTCGGTATACACCTTGCGAAGGGGGGCAAATGTGGGATGGGAGAACTCACAAATCACAACTAGCCCGCCGGGTTTAATGACCCTCCGAAATTCTTTCAAGGCCACCATTCGATCAGCGACATTACGCAACCCGAAAGAAATCGTGATTCGGTCGAAAGTTGAATCAGGAAATGGCAGCGATAGCGCGTCTGCTGCCACAAATGGAATCGTGGGGTTCCGGTCCTTACCCACTTCCAGCATTCCTAGCGAAAAGTCGGCAGCAATGACCTTTGCGCCGGTGGCAGTAAAGGCTGCTGTGGATGTTCCGGTGCCGGCCGCTACGTCAAGAACTAGTTGCCCCTGTTCAAGTTTCAGGGCTTTTCGGACTTCATTACGCCAACGGCGAGTTTGCCCGAGGGCTAAAATGTCGTTCGTCACGTCGTATTTGGCGGCTACGGCATCAAACATCGCCGCGACTTCGGCTGGGTTCTTATCCAAATTCGCCCTAGACACTCCCCTAGTCTGTCAGAGATCACACCAAGTGCGAACTGCAGTTCCAAGTGGTAGAAACAACCAGCTGGCCATAGGCTCCTGCAGTGAGCGTGATTGAGCAGTCCGGTGCAATGCCCGATCAGGAGCACTTAGTTTTTCGCACGCGTGCACTCGATCATGACGTGGAACTCTTACGGCATCTCCCCGTCGAGAAACCTTTAGCTTGGGTTCGTGGTGGTGAAGGGCTTATCGGTTGGGGCGTAGCCGCCCGATTACAAGTTCGCGGTGATGAAACATTTTCTCGGACTCAACGCTGGTGGAATCGACTTCTCACCAACGCCCACATTGAAGACACGGTGAGTCTGCCTGGCACGGGGCCTGTTGCTTTCGCTTCATTTGCATTCGACCCAAATAATCTGTCTGAAGTTGTGGTCCCCAGCGTTGTCGTCGGTAAGCGTGGTGGGCAAACTTGGATGACAACAATTGGTTCCGCAAGCACTGCCCTGCCTCCCGTTTCAGTTCCGGTCGGTCCGTCTGCGGTTCGCTGGGCCGAGGGCAGCGTTCAGCCATGGGAATGGGAACAGTCCGTTGCCAGTGCGGTTAATCGAATCACCGCGGGTGAGCTCGACAAAGTAGTTCTGGCGCGAGATTTGATTGCCCACATTGACGGCACCCTCGATGTTCGTTTCCTCGTTAACGCGTTGGCAAAGGCCTACCCCACCTGTTGGACATTTGTTGTTGAGGACCTTTTTGGTGCTACTCCCGAATTGCTCGTTCGCCGAACTGGTGGGCTGGTTACGAGTCGGGTCTTGGCGGGTACGGTCAGGCGTCAAGGAGATAAGGGAACTGATGCGGACTTGGCATCTGATCTCATGAAGAGTCAAAAAGACTTAGCGGAGCATGCGTACGCGGTCAATTCAGTCGCAAAAGCTCTAGCAACTCACTGCACCGACCTCGATGTTCCCGACCAGCCACGTGTTCTTGAACTCGCGAACGTCCAACATCTCGCGACCGATGTCACGGGTCAACTTGCAAACGAGGCACCTATCCTGTCCCTCGTCGCATCCCTGCACCCAACGGCCGCCGTGTGTGGCACCCCGACTGAGCGGGCCAAGGTAGTAATTGCAGAACTCGAAGGGATGAACCGCGGGCGGTATGCCGGTCCGGTTGGTTGGTTTGATCAGCGCGGTGACGGTGAGTTTGGGATTGCACTTCGATGCGCCAAAATTGACCATGAAGCACAGACCGTTCGTTCATATGCCGGATGTGGAATCGTTGCCGGATCAATCCCTGAACTAGAACTTGCCGAGTCAGCAGCAAAACTCGCGCCCGTACGTGATGCCTTAGAAAGCAGTTAGAACGTCTTCACTTTTTCAAACACGTTAATCGAGTGACCAAATTCGGGTGCAGGAACCGGAACCCAATCTTGGCCAAGCAAAATTTTTCTAATTCCTAGACCTTGATATTGGTCCTCCACCAAGTAGGCGATCTCCCCCGTCTGCAATTCAGTCGCCGAAAGGGAGAATACGTTTGCTAGGGCCATCAAATAATTATCACAGTCGGTAACAACGAGTGTGATACCTCCGTGCCCCCACTGACCCGGCCGCATAACCGGAGGTCTTAGCAATTTCACTCCCAGAAATTTTAAGAACACTCAGAGTGGTGTACCGATCACTTGCCGCACGAAGGATTTTCTGCCGTGTTGAATTTGCGACCACCGATCTCAGTTTCCTGAGAGTGCTTCGTGAACTGCCTGAGCAATGTGCACGAGAATTTCACTTTCCCGAATACGGTCAACACTCGTCGCGGTGATCACATGTAAACCGCCGTCAATTGCCGTGTCGAGGGCCTCGGCCAACTCGTCTTCCGTCGTGACGGTAACCGCATTAGCCCGGAGCGACGTTGCTACAAGGCTCGGGTCAATGTCGAGTGGTACACCAAACACTTGATCAAAATACTTTGCATATTGTGGAGCGCCTTGTTCCAAAGTTGAGAAAATTCCACCACCGTTGTTATCAATCACAACTACTACAAGATTAATTTTCGCTTCAGTCGGCGGAATTAAAAGTGCATTTGAGTCATAAAGAAAGGATTGATCTCCGACTAAGGCAACTACACAGCCGTCACCTTCATGCGTTGCGCTGATCGCTACCCCTGTCGCCGTCGACACACAACCGTCGATCCCGGAAACACCACGATTACCTAAAACAGCAGAGTCCGTAACACTCGTGGCTGCAAATGATGCAACATGCCGAACAGCGGACGAGGCCCCTAAGAAAAGTGTTCCAGCTTCAGGCAATAGGCGCGTCACAACTCGGGTGATCTGCATGCCGGTGAGCTCTTCGGGATTCAGAACCGTTTCAATCGCTGCTGCCGCCAAAATATCAGCACGCTGCCACTCTTCCAACCATTCACCGTCAACTTCACACTCTTGCGGAGGAAGAGGTACGGCAGCAATTACTAGGTCGGCGCTACGGGTTGGGTCGGCGAAATGCGCGTGGCCGTCAACCGCAATGTGAACCCCCGCAGACTCAATGAGTTTGAGTACGCCCCGAGACAAACCCACTTTGCCAATTGTCAGCACCAATTCCGGAACATGGGTTTCGCGGAAGGAAGAATCTGCCGCTAGTAGGTGGCCATGGGAGAGGGCAAGATCGGCCCGACTCAGATTGGCGCTGGGTTCAGCGATTATTGGCCAACCAATGAAGTCACTGAGTTCGTCAATCATGTCAATAGCATCAGAATCATTGTGATCCCCCACAACGATCAATCCACGCGCGGGCACAACGCCGTCTTCATCAAGGAAAGTCATAATTTCATCGAGGGGTGAACTCACCGCCGCGAGTAACCGGGCATCAGCGACCCAGGGGCGTCCGTCGGGACGTCCGTCCAAGTCTTCACTCCAAATGCCATCAGATTCGCCAACAAGGGGCGCAGAAAATGGGATATTGAGATGGACCGGACCCGGACTCACCGAGTCGGCTGCAATCCCGACCGCTCGAGAGACTTCCGAGCGCCAGTACTTCACTTGACCCTCTGCTGTTGTTGCGGTTGCCAGATCGACACTGGATCGAACATGCGGTCCAAATATTGCCATCTGCGAGATAGTTTGATTTGCCCCAATCCCACGCAATTGCGGAGGTCGATCCGCGGTCAAGAGCAGCATGGGCACGTAAGAGTGATCGGCTTCAATGACCGCGGGCAGCAAGTTAGCTACTGCACTCCCAGAAGTTGTCACCACGGCTGCAGGAATTCCTGTCGCCTTGCCCAGACCCAATGCAACAAATGCTGCGACTCTTTCATCAAGGCGCACATGCAATCGAAGTTCGAGGCGAGCATGTGCACCAGCAAGTTCCAACGCCAGAGGAGCACTGCGAGAGCCGGGGGAAAGAACAACGTCTGTGATGCCGCATCGAATGAGTTCGTCGACCATCACTTTGGCTTGGGCGACCGAGGGCTCCATGTCCCTAGCCTTGCATACTCTGATTGGGTACACCCCAGGACGCGAGCACAGCGTCAGGGATCAAACCACAAGCGCGAGCAAACCGCTTCTCCCACAACCCTTGCTGATCGGGTGAGAGACCAGATTCAGTGATCTTCTCTAGGCTTGGTTCATAACGCTTAACCGAGATTCGACCAAGATGGGGAACTGCGGGTTCGCCGGTCAGATCCGTTGCCAAGAGCATCCCGGTACCGAGCCCGGCTACTTCATGAGGGGCAAATGTGTGAGCCGCTAAAAGTGATGCACTCAGACCGACACTGGATTCAAGTGCGCCACTAATTCGAATCGGTACATCCAATTTCGCGATCATCTCTTCTATCGCATTAATTCCACCGAGTGGGGAAACTTTAATGATTGCAACATCAGCGAAATTGCTTATTTGATGCTGGCCATCAACTCGAATACTTTCATCGAGGGCAATCGGAACATTAATTTTCCGATGAAGCTCTCGCAATTCCGTCACCGATTGACACGGTTGTTCAATGTATTCAATCGGCGCGCCATCCAATTCGGACAGGGTGTCCATTGCTTGCTGCACACTCCAGCGCCCATTGGCATCAAGGCGAATTCGTAAATCGCCCAGTTTCTGTGCTTCTCGATAGGCTCGAACAATCCCCTCGACACGTTTCACGTCACTGGTCACGTCAAGGCCCACTTTGATCTTGACGGTGGTGCAGCCGAATTGCTCCAAGGATCGCGTGCTTGCGCGGTAGGGGTCTTCATTGTCGCCGATGATTGCGTTAACGCCGATGCTTGCATCTTTTGGAAAATCAAAAGGAACAAAGGCTGATTCCAAAGCCGCTCTCAGCCAAAGGGAATCTTGTTCAGGAGTGTAGTTGGGAAATGGACTGAATTCACCCCAGCCGGCGGGGCCTTGAAGCAAAACTCCTTCACGTGAATTCAATCCCCGAAATTTCTCCCGCAACGTCAACGAAAAGAATTCCAGTTGGGGGAAAGCAGAATTCATTGTCCTTGAGTTCTTACGGTCGCTTGGGGAATCGGCTGAAATCGGGTTCGCGTTTTTCCTTGAAGGCATCACGGCCTTCTTGGGCTTCTTCTGTCATATAGAACAGCATGGTGGAGTCCCCCGCCAATTGTTGAACACCTGCGAGACCGTCGTCGACCGCATTGTGTGAGGCTTTAAGCATCCGCAATGCCAATGGTGACATAGTCAGAATCTGAGCGGCGAGATCGCAGGTAGCAATCTCTAGATCTTCAATCGGAACGACTTCATTGACTAAACCCCAGTCGTAAGCCTGCTCCGCGCCATATTGCTTGCACGTGTACCAAACTTCACGTGAGCGCTTCTGCCCAACAATCCTAGCGAGCAACCCTGAGCCGTATCCCCCATCAAATGACCCAACCCGGGGGCCTGTTTGGCCAAAACGTGCATTATCTGCCGCGACTGTGAGGTCGCACACCACGTTTAAGACATTGCCGCCTCCGATTGAAAAACCGGCCACCATCGCAATTACTGGCTTTGGTAATCGGCGAATCTGGACTTGAAGGTCAAGGACGTTCAGGCGCCCAATTCCCTTTAAGGCAACATCGTCGCTCCCGATATACCCGTCATTGCCTCGGATAACTTGGTCCCCGCCGGAGCAAAAGGCAAGATCACCTTGGCCGGTCAAAATTATGACGCCGACGCGGTCGTCGTCGCGCGCGGCATTAAATGCATCACTGAGTTCAAACAGAGTCTGGGGTCTGAAGGCATTCCGCTTTTCCGGACGACAAATCGTAATTTTTGCAATGCCCTGATACGCGCCGGTGCCAAGTCCATAGGTGATGTCAGTGAATTCCCCAAACGATTCCCATTCACAGGCCGGCGTGCTGGACGAGTGCGATGGATCAGTCCACACCGGTGAATCTGTTGGGGCAACCGGCGGTAATTCATAACGTTTACGAGTGTCCATGTGCCGAGATTACCGGCATCTTCTACTCTCGCATCGTGGCCGACTCAACTAATCGTAAAATCGAGGTCTCCGAGATTGTTCCGGGCAGTTCCGGAGTGGCCGCAGCATTCGATGCCCTCAACGCTGCACTGGATAGCAACCGGGTCTTCGCACCCATTCCTGGACAGAGCCGCCACTACTCACAACACCAGATAGGTGCTATCCGGGCAGCCGTCAATCCCCATGCTCCTTGCCAAAGTGAAACAGTGGCCATTTTGACAACCTCAGGATCTACCGGAAACCCCCGAGGAGTTGAACTCAGCGCAGCCCAACTTGGTGCAATGAATGAGTTCGTTAATTCGGGTGCGGCGGTCGGAGCCCGGCTCGATGCACGCCCACGCTGGGTGTGCGCATTGCCCGTAACTTCAATAGCTGGCGTTAACGTCCTATCTCGCTCGATTGCCGCTGGAACCGTGCCGGTCGCCTTAGAAAGTGTCGCAGGTGGCTCGATTTTTAATCCCGACGAATTCGCTCATGTAGTCGCAAGGCTCACAAACGAACCCATTTTTGTTTCACTTGTTCCCACTCAGCTGCGACGATTGCTGAGCTCGCAAGCCGGTGCTCTCGCACTCAAACAATGCGCGGCCATTTTGATTGGCGGAGGCCCAACCCCCACCAATGACTTCTTGCAAGCCCAAGACTTGGGTCTGAACATCACGTATACATATGGCATGACCGAGAGTGCTGGAGGGTGTTTTTTTAGCGGAGTCAGCGGCCCTGGTACTGACTTCACTCTCGATCCGGATAACTCCCAAATCACCATTAACGGACCGAGTATTGCGCAGGGTTACCGACCAACAGAAACAACAGCATTCACGCCTTTCAATGGCTCGTTTACTACGGATGATTACGCCCACGTGAATTCCCTTGGCAAGTTAGAAATCCTCGGAAGACTCGACGACATCGTGCTGATCAATGGAGTAAATGTTTCTCGAACGGCTATTTGCAAGATCATCGAAAATAATTCCGGTGTACACGGTTGCTTCGTGCTCCCCAATTTAACGGCCCTGGTAGTTGCTGAGGCGACTGAATTTGAGAATGTATCGGCCGATATCCGCACCCAAATCGCCCTTCAACTTGGGTCCATTGCAATCCCGACTTTTCGTGTCGTTTCCCAACTACCAACACTGCCAAATGGCAAACTTGATCAGGTCGCAATCACCAACCTCTACGGTTGACCCATGGCCACCACAGGTGAATGGATTCAAGGAGCAAGACCGCGCACTCTTCCCGCTGCAATCGCACCGGTTTTAGTCGGTACCGGAATCGCGCAGCATTTGGATTCATTAAACGTAGGTCGAGCGCTTTTAGCCCTTGTTGTTGCACTTGCCTTGCAAGCGGGAGTGAATTTCGCGAATGACTACAGCGATGGAATTCGCGGTACTGACCATGTACGCGTGGGTCCGGTTCGGCTAGTCGGACAAGGGCTGGCCAAACCTCATCTGGTTAAACGTGCCGCATTTCTCATGTTCGCGATCGCCATGGCTAGTGGCTTCACGCTGGTACTCCTGACACAAGCATGGTGGCTCCTCATTGTCGGTGCTGCAAGCATTGCAGCGGCTTGGTTTTACACGGGTGGATCACGACCCTACGGCTATGCGGGATTTGGTGAACTATTTGTTTTCATCTTCTTTGGAATCGTTCCCGTTATGGGGACGGCCTATGTACAAACGCTCGAACTCACCCTGGGTTCTTTCATCGCTTCAATTGGTGTCGGGGCACTCGCGTGTTCAATTTTGATCACAAACAATTTGCGGGATATTCCTGGAGACACAGAACATGGAAAACGCACACTTGCGGTGCGAATAGGCGATCAGCGAACCCGCACCCTTTATATCTTTTCTATTGCCTGTGCCTTTGTGGTACCTGCAGTTCTCGTGATTCCATTTGGTCCATGGGCTTTACTCGGCTACGCCGCGACTCCGTGGATATTCCTGCCGATCAAGTTAATTCGTCGGGGCGCCCGTGGACCTGCCCTGATCCCCGTCCTCAAAGCCACTGGGATTCTCCTGTTGGTCTACGGCGTCATGTTGGGCTTGGGGCTCAGCCTCTAAATAGTCTTCTTTGGCAGCAGAAGCATCGATTCGCTCATTGAGCCTACGGAAGAACCCAAACATTGATTCACTCATAGCGTCTCGTTGCCTGCTGAGGAAAAGAATGCTGAAAAGTGCTGAGATCAGAAGCGCCAGAGCGACGGCAAGCAGTCCCCTGATCGGCGTGAAGAACTGGAGAGCGAGCCACACTAAAACCACTAGGGCCAGCCTGATCGTGGTGTAGCTCAACCAGGCAACCGACTTGTTCCTCACCTTGCCCACGCTACCCCGACACTAATTGCGATCATGGCGTACCCTTAGGTTCCACGGACTGTAGATGTCAGTTGTGCAAGGAGGGTCATGATCAGGGCAGCGGGAGTACTCCTCGCAATTGCTTTCTACATTTACTCGATTATCGATGTCCTTCGAAGTCCAAAGAGCCAGACTCGCACGCTTCCCAAGTACGTCTGGTTGATCATCGTTCTCGTGCTTCCGATTATTGGAGGTGCATTCTGGTTGCTTTTGGGCAGAGTCTGGCCCGCAGGGGGAATTAACGGCAAAAAATCAGGCCCCGGCGCCCCCGATGACGATCCAAAATTTTTGCGCAAACTGGACGACGACGTCTGGGTCGACAAAATGCGAAAGCGGCGCGAGCAAAACCCATAAAACCCCCACAGACCTCTTAGCTAACACCCCGCAGACCTCTAAGAACGTGTCACATACCCGCGTAACTGTGCAAACTGTTGATAAAGATATTCACGCCAAAGTAGTTAACTAAGAAAGCTACCCATCCAACTATGGCAATAACAGATGCCTTTTGGTGTTTCCATCCCGCTGTTGAGCGAGCGTGCAGATAGGCGGCGAAAATAACCCAAGTAATAAAGGCCCAGGTCTCCTTTGGATCCCAACCCCAATAACGACCCCAAGCGTTCTCAGCCCAAATCGCGCCTGCAACAACCGCAAACGTCCAGATGGGGAATGAAAAAGCAATAACTTTGTGGGTTAGTCCTTCAAGTTTTTCTCGCGGTGGAAGCTGCTTAAACCAGCCCTTGCCTGAAATCAAAGACAGTCCAGCCGTTGCCGCACCAACCGTAAACGCTCCACCACCGATAATCGCCGCGAACACGTGAATAACCAGCCAGTAGGACTTCAACGCGGGAACAAGTTGGGCAGACTCGGTATAAAGAACCGTCACGGCCATTCCCAGTGTGAGCAGGGTTGGAATGGTGACGAAGAGCCCCAGCCAGCGAAGGTCTCGCTGGGTCGACCACACGAGAAAAACTACCAAAATACCCAGTGCCGATGAGATCGAAAATTCGTACATGTTGCCCCAGGGCACCCGGCCCGCCCAGACCCCACGTAGTACCACACCAATCAACAACATTCCGGTTGCTAACCAGGTGAGGGACATTCCGATATTGGCGGCGCGACGACCTGGATCAAGTTGCGTAAGGGCGACATCAGGCTCATGAACTTGTGACCCACTGGGTTCGACCAGGACTCGCCTTGATGACACTTCGACCGGGCTAACGCGCCTGCGGCCTGCCGCAAAAGACACCGAAAAGGAGATTGTTGCAAGGAAAAGAATCACCATGGACGCGTAGACAAAATTGTTACTGGCGTCAGCCAGTTGCACGCTGTTCATAAAGTCCATTAGGCGCCTTGCCCCTTCAATGTTTCAACAATGTTGTCTACTTGCTCGATTGCGTCATGCCCGGAGGCTTTCGCAATGCCAGCGACCTCAACCTTAACTCTGCCAACTTTATCCCTGCTTGATGAGCCCTGCTCGATAACCGGCCCCACCTTTACCCAGACTCGACGGCGTTGAATAAAAAGACTCAAACTCAGCCCCGCTATCGCCAGAATCGAGGCTACCAACGCTAATTCTTTGCCCGGATCCGAGGCAATCTGAAATGAGGCCCAACGTTCAAACCCCGTTAGTTCAATACTGCCCGCACCTTCGGGTAACTGCCACGATTGACCAACACGCAGGGACTCGAGCCCCAACTGGGTCATGTCATCGACGTTCAAGGTATAAACGCTCTGGGATATTCCGCTATCTAGACCCAAGTTCCCAGACCACGCGCCCAGAAAAACCGATACGTCGTCGGGTGCCGGAAAAATCGAATGCGGTCCGAGTTCTTCAGTGATTGCGCTAGTCGGCAGAAATAGTCCTCGGAATCCCAACTGCGGGTCTGAATCAGGAACTTTAATGACGCCGGTTGATGTGAAGTTGCCATCCTGTGGCAAAAAGACGACCGCGTCATCGAGTACGACCTGCCCTTTCGAATCGCGCACAATTAAGTGGGGTGCGTAACCGTGACCTACTAAAAACACTTTGGCTGAATCAATCACAAGAGGCTCATTAACCTCCACCAGATGCGTTGTGGAACCCTCTTCACCGGGCCGATCGACAACCATTGTGGCTTCAAAGAGTCGTGGCGCCCCTTCTTGGGAGTTGCCGCGTTCAAACTCAACATTGAAGCTTTCGAGTGTGAAAGAAAATTCGGGGAGGTTCTCGGCCGATGACAGTCGGCCCCCGCCCCATGCGTCGTATTGCGTCAAGGTGTTTGAAAAACCCTCACCTTCACGGACGATCACATTCCCGCGCCAGCCAAAAAGTCCACCAACTGCGACACCGACAAGAATCAGAATGAGTGAGAAATGGAAAACCAGGTTGCCGGTTTCACGCAGGTATCCCTTTTCTGCGGAAACCCAACGGCTGCCGTCCGGGTCCTGGCCGACCACCGTTCGCCAATGTTGCTTTTTGAGTATCGCGCGAGCATCCGCAATTACTGCTTCGGATTCACCTTCGACCTCGAAGGAGTTTCCACCTAGGCGGGAAAGGTTCTTGGGCGCGGGTGGTGGTTGGGACCGCATGGCGCTCCAGTGCACTCCAAGCCTGGGAACAACACAACCAATAAGTGATATGAACAGCAGGATGTAAACGGCCGAGTACCACGGCGAGCCGAACACATCAAAGAGCCCGATTGAATCCAAGATTGGTCCGAGTGTGGGGTAGTCGGCAATCCATTGGTCAACCAGAATCGGGTTCGTTCCACGTTGCGGAAAATACGAACCAGGGATGCTCACAATTGCCAGCAAGAACAGGAGAATCAGTGCGGTCTTCATACTGGTGAGTTGCCGCCAAAGCCACCGAAGGAATCCTCGCTGGGACATTGGGGGAAGTGAAGTGCTCACTAAATCACCGTCTCAAATCCAGGTATTGTCACTCGAAGCCAGATGGTGAATTCGGTCCAAGCACCTGTCACTAGGAGAAGGCCGACAATCACCAACATGGCGCCGCCAATTCTCATAATCGCAAGGGTATGTGTTCGCAGGAAGTTCAGCGCTCGCGCGGTCCGGGTGAATAGTAAACCGATCAGAATGAATGGCAATCCCAATCCGAGTGAGTACACCAATGAAAGAAGTGCCCCCCGGGCCGCACTGGCCTCGGTGAACGCCAGAGTCTGTACCGCCGCGAGTGTTGGACCAATACACGGTGTCCAGCCGATGCCAAAGGCGATTCCCAGAATGGGTGCACCGGCAACGCCCCACTTGGGCACATGGTGGAATCGATACTCACGCTGTAACCCGGGTATCAACCCCATGAAAGCCAAACCCATGGCAATCACCAGGACTCCAAGAATGCGATTAATCCAGTCGGAATATTCCAACAACAGTGAACCAATGCCCCCGAATAATGCGCCATAGGAAACAAAAACCACGCTAAAGCCCAGTACGAACAGAATGCTTCCGAGCAAAACGCGGCCTTTACGGCCCTCGCTTAGTTCGGCACCGGTCAGTCCGGTTATGTAACTGATGTAACCCGGAGCCAAGGGCAGTACGCACGGACTCAGGAAGGCTAGTAACCCTGCGGCAAAAGAGATCAGCATTGCAAACAACAGCGAACCACTGGTAACGACGGTGGAAATGTTATCCACTTGGCATCCCCGACTTGTCCAGAAGCGGCTCAATCATTGCACGCAGCGTGGCTGCGGTGACTGTGCCGAGTGCGCGGGCCGCGACCCGGCCCTGTTGATCAATCACGATTGTGGAAGGGATCGCTTGCGGCGGCAGTGAGTCATTAAATAGCAACTGGATACGACCGTCAGTGTCCACAAGGGATGGGTAACTCACACCGTAATTCCGGATAAATGCTTGCGCGGCGGCCTGGGAATCGCGGGTATTAAGCCCGACGAATTGCACCCCTTTGCCATCAAATTGGAGTGCAACCTCCTCCAGTGCACCGGCTTCAGCCCGACATGGGGCACACCACGAGGCCCAAACGTTGAGAACCACAACCTGACCTGCGAAGTCGGAGAGCGCCAACGGATCACCACTGAGATCAAGGCCAACAGCATCAGGGGCAATTTGGCGTTGTTCCGGTTCGAGAATTGTGACCGAACCATCCCCTGAAACGAAACCCGCGCCAGTCTCGGGAGCGCTTGAACATGCACTCAGGCCCAGCACCAACATCAACACAGCTGGCAGGAAGAGCAGGGTCGAGCGAGGAAGGACGCGCATGGTTACATGCTAAGCGCCAGCAATCTTGCTGGCCTTTTCAAGTAGGTCCCGTGAAGGCTCAGAATAAGTGATGGCAACCAAGTCCTGATTGTCAAAAGTCAAAGATGTTAATGACGCCAACGTGCATTGGCGTGAGCGCGGGTCATGCCACAGTCTGCGACTCTCCGCTGATAGCCGAGCTACCCAAATTGGCAATTGGTGACTCACGAGAACCGCTTCACGGCCCTCTGCCGCGATCCGCGCAGAATCGATAGCAGCATTCATCCGTGCTGCCACTATGTCGTAGGGCTCACCCCATGACGGTTTGAATGGGTTCCACAGGTGAGGCCAGGTTTTTGGTTGCTTGAGAACGCCATCGCCGACGCTCACTCGTTTACCCTCGAAGATATTTTCAGCTTCGATCAAATCATCATTAGTCACGATCTCAAGATCGTGACTCAGTGCAATTGGAGTCGCCGTCTGCTGGGCACGCTCCATTGGCGAGGAAATGACGGTAGCAATATCGCGCTGTGCGAGTGCGGTCGCGGCGCGATCGGCCATTTCGAGCCCAAGGTCGCTGAGGTAATAACCGGGAAGGCGGCCGTAGAGCACGCCTTCCGGGTTGTACACCTCACCATGCCGGAGCAAATGAACTGTTGTGTGACCCGATGACGCTGACACGATTTTTACTTCGCGCTCTTGCGTCGCGCAACAGGCCTGCGACGACTTGGACGCCATGAAACTTCACCGTTAGCAAGTGCAGCGTCTCGCAAACTTTCGGCGTGAACCGAGAGTGCATCGACGAGAGCAAGTGGAGTGTTGACCTCGGCTAGGACATCGACTCGAAGGCCGTGCTCCGCTGCCGTCTTTGCCGTCTGTGGACCGATACAGGCAACCACGGTTGTTGCATGTGGTTTTCCTGCGATACCGACGAGGTTTCTCACTGTGCTACTAGAAGTAAATAGCACTGCATCAAATCCTCCGGTCTTGATAGCCTCTCGCGTTTGCGCGGGGGGCGGCGCCGCACGAACGGTGCGAAATGCCGTGATGTCTTCAACTTCCCAGCCAAGTTCAGTCAAACCAGCCACCAAGGTGTCCGTTGAAATATCCGCTCTGGGCAGGAAAATTCGGTTAATTGGGTCAGTGAGACTGTCGTAGGGAGGCCATTCCTCCATGAGCGCCGTGGTGTTTTGATCACCTGGTGGAACCAAGTCTGGCTTTACGCCAAACTCAATGAGTGCCGCAATAGTTGAAGCCCCCACTGCTGCAACTTTAAGACCGGAGAACGAACGTGCATCCAGACCATATTCTTCGAGTTTTTCGCGGATCGCGCGCACTGCATTAAGTGAGGTGAAACCAACCCATGCGTAGCGACCTGAAACGAGTCCGTTTACTGCTCGGTCCATTTGCTGGGGAGTGCGAGGTGGTTCAACGGAAATTGTTGCGACTTCGCTGGGGACCGCTCCGTGTGCCTTGAGCACCTGAATCATCTCTGCAGTGTTGTCTTGGGTACGGGGAATCAGGACGCGCCAGCCAACCAACTCCTTCTTCTCAAACCAGTTGTATTTCTCACGTTGCTCGATTACCTCACCCACAACAACGAAGCCTGGTCCCGAATCTTTGGAACCCTTTAATAAGGCACCGACTGAACCCAGAGTTGACAGCGTGGTTCGTTGGTCAACTGTGGTGCCGTTTCGGGTAAGTGCGATCGGGGTTAACGGGTCACGTCCAGCTTTGAGAAGTTTGTCCGCAATTGTGGCTACCAAATCGCCACTTTCGAGGAATACCAATGTCTCGCGCGGGTTGGTGAGACCTTCCCACTCGATCGCGGTATCCGTTCCATTAAGAATTCGGACTTCGTGGGACTTTCCACCCGTCAGGTTGAAGCCCGCGAAAGCCGGTATGCCAGTAACTTCGCTGACTCCGGGGACGACCTCAAAATTGGCATGTGAGCGGCGGAGCACTGAAATCTCAGGAACCAAACGACCCGAAATAATCGGATCTCCGATGACCAGACGTACAACTAGTTGTGCTTCGCGTGCAAATTCGAGCACCAACTTTGCAGCCTCGGCTGGTTCAAGTTCGATCTCGTCTTCCCCAAGTGTGCTCACGACCTTGTCCTCCTGCACATAAGCCAAAGCAATGTGTGAAGCCTGCGTGTCCGCGACTATTTTGTCGGCAGACTTCAGGAGTCGAACGGCACGCATTGTCAACAGTTCAGGATCACCAGGACCTGCCGCAATGAACACGATGGAGCCGAGGGCAGGCTTTTTCCGCGGGGCTGTGGGTGAGACCTCCACTCCCTCAATAACCGCAGGCTTCGCTGCGCTCTTTGTCACTGACTTTTTTTCTGTTGTCACTTCGACTGCCTCTTTTGTTGATGTTGCGTTGGATTTTGGCTTTGTGGTTTTTGCAGTTGGACTCATGCGATCTCCGCATGGATGAGTTGTTCCTGAGAGACTTGGTCGGAATCGGATCTTTGATCATGGAATGCAAGTATCTGGAGTTCAACGGCTAAATCAACTTTTCTTACTTCAACCTGTTCGGGGACATTGAGAACGACAGGTGCAAAGTTCAAGATGCTCACAAGTCCAGCGTGAATCATTAGGTCTGCGATCTCTTGGGCCGAGTCAGCAGGGGTAGTGATTACTCCAATGTTCACATCACTTTGGGAGACAACTGTTGGCAATTCCCCAACCGGCTTAACCGTCAAGGATTCCTGTCCACAAACAATCGTGCTGCCCACCAATTCGTGGTCACGATCGAAAATCCCGACAATGTGAAATCCTCGGCCACCAAAAGCGCGGTAGGACGCAAGGGCCCGACCCAAATTCCCCATGCCAACTATGACAATTCCACGAGGCTTGGTCACGCCCAATTCGCGAGCGATTTGAAAAGTGAGATATGAAACGTTGTACCCGACCCCCCGAGTTCCAAAGGATCCCAGGTGGGAAAGGTCTTTGCGTAATTTGGCCGAACTCACTCCGCAAGCAGCTGCCAATTCTTCGCTGGCAATGGTCGTAACGCCATCTACCCCGAAACTTGCCAGGACCCGGTGATACACGGGTAATCGGGCAATCGTTGCGGCGGGAATCGCGCCGGGCTTGCGGTTGGGAAGGGTCACTATTTTTTACCTCGGGTCAAAGAACATGTACTCGACACATTCACGGGTGATTGCGGCCTTGTGAAGCAGCCGAACTCTATTCACCTAGACGAACAGATATCAAATATTACCGGACACTACTGTCCTATAATCGAACTAGGGGTTCAGTTTGGCGACTAAGCGTTCCCGATTAACCCGCCAAAAATCGAATGGTTGACCATCAACCAAAATCACCGGAATCTTCTCCCAGTACAAATCGGCTAACTCGGGGTCCTCGGTAATTGAGAGAACCTGAAAACCCTGTCCCAACTCTTCACACACTTGCGAAACAACCTCAATGGCCTGCTCACACAAGTGACAGTTGGGCTTCCCCACAACGCTCACACGCGGTGAATTATTCAACCTTATTCAACCGAATCACCGGTGGTCTCGTCTAGTCGAGCCTCAACCCTGAGATCATCGACCCCTATTACATCCACCCCGTACACCTCACGGAGTCGACCTTTTGCAATTTTGCCGGTCGCAGACTTGGGCAAACTCGACACGAACCTGATCTGCGTTGGGCACTTAAAACGAGCAAGGATCAGTGCAACTTGCGCCCCAATGGATTCAGGGGTAGCTGATGAACCAGGAACTAATACGACCAAAGCGCTCACTGCTTCACCCGTTTCTGGATCCGGCCGACCGAGAACCGCTGCTTCGGCGATATCGGGAAGTGATTCCAGAGCTACCTCAACCTCACGCGGAAAAACATTAAACCCATTAACAATTATTAATTCTCTGCGGCGGTCAACCAAGTGCAATGCGCCGTCTTCGTCTTGGTAGCCAATGTCACCGGTGCCAAACCATCCATCGGAATCCGGACCGCTATCTTGATTAGGCCAATAACCGAGGAAAACCCCAGGGCCCTTAACCCAAATTTCACCCGGGTCACCAAACTCAGCCTCGTCACCGGAATCAGCCATGATTCGAATACTCGTTCCTGAAATGGGGAGGCCAACGCAGCCTGCCCGAGCCCGAGAATTCACCACCGTTGAAGTGATTACCGGAGACGTTTCCGTCATACCGTAGCCTTCAAAAATTCGCATCCCCGTGAGCTCTTCAAAGCGATTAAAAACGTCAACGGGCAGTGGGGCTCCACCACTTGATAGGAGCCTGACCGGTCGCATTGCGTCAGTAACACTGGGAATCCGTGACCACAATAAGTACATTGCAGGTGCACCTGCAACTGTCGTTACATGTTCTCGCGAAATGACTTCTAGCGATTCGGATGCATCAAAACGATCAAGTATTACAACAGATGCGCCCGCTGCGAGTGCCAGAGTCAAAACCGTGTTCAAGCCATAAATGTGGAATAGTGGCAAGACCGCCAGAACTGTATCTTCCGCGCTAACAATGGGAGGGTTTCGTAACTCCAACAATGCAGAAACATTGCTCACCAAGTTTGCATTAGTCAGCATTACACCTTTGGGTGTTCCATCGGAGCCAGATGTAAACAGGAGGAGTCCAAGGTCGTCAGCCGCAATCTCGGGAAAATCCACCTCGATATCAGGCTTTCGGATCAGACTCTTGATGGACTCCTTTAAAAAGTTACGAATCGAATCACGCGTCGACGTGATTTCCTGACACAACATTGCTCGACAAGAATCTGGCACCGAGGCCGCGCCTAACTCAGCCAACTCTTCTGAAACCAAAAGAACCTTGGCCTCGGAAACCTCCAAGATTTCGATAATTTCACGTGACGTATAACCGGGGTTCAATGGAATGGGAACGAGGCCAGCACGGACAATTCCAAAATACGAGACCACAAACTCGATTGAGTTGCCCATCAATATTGCCACCCGGTCACCGGTTCGAGAAGGAATCAATCCACTTTCCAATAATGCTGCCGCCGTAGCGCTCACCTGTGAATCTAGAACAGAGTACGAGATGCGTTCCCCAGTTTGGGCTTCGATTAATGCAACTCGATTTGGATCACGTAACGCTGAATTTGCTACGAAGTCCGAAACGGTCGAAACTTCATTGAACATGCCCGGACGGGCTGTGGGGTTAAAGGCGTTCGCGGAGTTCACGGATGCAGTTTGACACATATCCTGAGCCGAGGACACAGGGTGAGTATTCTTGAGGTGTGTCGCTGGATAAAGCCCCCGGGAAAAGCAATGTCTTGGGCACCTACCGTGAATCCGGTGTCGCCTCGGCCGCCGCGGCCTATGACTCAAGAAGCAGTGAACGCCACACCGGGTCCTCTGCCGCATTCTTTGACGTTGATAACACAATTATGCGCGGAGCCTCCCTTTTCCACTTTGCTGCAGGGCTCGCCAAATTGAAGTATTTCTCCGGTCGGGAAATCTTCGGTTTCGGCGTGAAACAAATGAAATTCGTGCTTTCAGGATCTGAGGATTTAGAAGATGTCGCCTCAGCGACCACGGCAGCCCTGTCATTCGTCCAAGGTCGCAGCGTAGAAGAACTCACCCGGCTCAGTGAAATAGTTTTTGATGATCGAATGGTAGACAAACTGATTCCAGGAACTTTGGCCATTGCGCAGGAACACATTGACGCTGGGGTTGATGTTTGGTTGGTCACCGCAACCCCGGTGGAACTTGCCAACCTATTAGCCAGGCGTCTTGGGCTAACCGGGGCGTTGGGCACCGTCTCGCAAACAGACAACGGCATCTATACGGGCCAATTAGTTGGCTACCCGCTCCACGGGCTTGCCAAAGCCGAAGCTGTCCGCGCACTCGCCGCTAGCGAGCATTACGACCTATCCACGTGCTACGCCTACTCCGACTCGGCTAATGACATTCCAATGCTGTCAACTGTCGGCTTTCCGACAGCTATTAACCCCGATCCCGAACTACGCGCCTACGCCAAGAAAATGGACTGGGAAGTCAGCGACTTCAGAAGACGGGCTCAATTGCGGGCAAATGCCATTCCCGCTGCAGTTACCGCGGCCGGCATTGCAGCAGGGCTCACAGCGGGTTACGCGCTAGGACGTGTCGCGCGCGGTTCAAAAAATACTTGATCGTTGTGAGAGTAGTTCACGGATTGTTTGGGTGAGTTCACTACGAACCTGATCCGAACACGCAAATGCATCAAGGGCGTTATCTGATTTCGGTGGAGCTATTGGAAGTCCAAATGAAATAGTCCATCTACTCGGAAATGGAATCAGCCCCAACGGCCCCAAAGCAGGAAATGTTGGTGTTACCGGCAAATAAGGAAAGCCAGCCCAATCGAGTATTCCCTCGACTCTTGCCATGAGTGGATATGCCTCTTCGGCTCCAATAACCGCTGTTGGAATTATCGGGACACCGTTGATGGCGGCGAGCCTGGCAAATCCCGCTCTTCCAAACTCCTGCAATTGATACCGATGCTCAATTGTTTTTCCCACCCCGTTAACCCCTTCGGGCCAAACCCCAACCAGATACCCGGCCTGTAACAGTTCATTGGCACTCTCAAAAGTTGCCGGATGCACGTTGAGGTGCGCCATTAGTTCACGCATTGGGTCTTGGAAAAGAAAGTCCGCCCCGAGAAGGTGCAATTCTCGCGATGAGTTCTTTTCGAGAGCATGAACAACCATCAGTGCATCAATTGCGAATGCTCCCGCGTGATTGCCAACGATCAGGGCCGGCCCCTGCTCCGGGATATTCTCCGAGCCAATTACTTGGGTCCGGAACCAATCACGGTAGATCGGGTCAAGAATCCGGTCGAAAAATCTATGATGGACAGGGGTAGAGCCGCTAACTGCATGACTCGGGAGATTGTCCATGTCGTACTTCTGGGCGGAAGGGCCTGACGACTACTTCTTCTTGTTTCTGCGCTGGACTCGGGTGCGACGCAGCAGTTTGCGGTGCTTCTTCTTAGCCATCCGCTTGCGACGCTTTTTGATTACTGAGCCCATTAATAATTTCCTTACTTGAAGTACGTGAAGTAAATGTCATGTAAAGCGAAGTGCAGTCTATCTGTGATCGTTCACTGCCTGTGTTGCGAGGCTACTTGGATGCCTTTACGCGGTTTCAATGTAGGAATCGCGGAGGTAATCCTGAACTGCCTGCTCGGGGACGCGGAATGAGCGACCAACCCGGACGGCGGTTAATTCACCGTTGTGTACAAGACGATAAACCGTCATCTTTGAGACGCGCATTACTCCGGCTACTTCGGCCACGGTGAGGAAACGAACATCACCAAAAGCTGCTGTTGACATGCGGTACTCCATTTTTCGATAGGCGTTGTTGAAAGTCTCCCCTTATCAGGACTATCGAACAATAGTCGGTCGTCCCGGCGTGGCGCGACCAGATACCCGAAAATGTTCAAAATAGTTGAATGGACACGCTAGAACCAAGAATTTACTTCCGGATCCAGTCCAAAGTTGGGGAAGGCAGCCGATCTGGTCGCCATGATGGCAGCGTCCACCGGATCCCGATCATTGAAACCTTGATCAATTGGTTTAGCCCACGGCTTCATGCCGTCGGAGAAACTTATCCCACTCGGGACACCCAATGAGCCTAATGAACTCTGTACATATTCCAGGTAATCATGAGGAATTGCAGCATCTTTTGCCAACTCACTGCCCGCCACCACCGCGAGTAAATTAGCCCAACTGCGAGGAACCGCGTCAGCAACGTCATAGCCTCCACCGCCTACCGCGACCAGTTTCCCCCCATGCCTGTGGGAAAGTTGATGTATCAATTCGTAGGCGCAACGCTGGCCGTCAACACTGAGAGCCAAATGAGTCAATGGGTCGTGAATATGTGAATCTGCGCCATTTTGGCCAAAGATGATCTCGGGGGAAAACACATCGATTACCTGCGGTACGACCGAGACAAAGGCCCTGAGCCATCCTTGATCCCCCGTTCCGGCCGGTAACGCGATGTTGACACAACTGCCAGGCGCATCGGTTCCGCCCGTTTCAGACGGCCAACCGGTTCCTGGAAACAATGTGGCAGGACTCTCATGTATCGAAATGGTCAACACACGCGGGTCATCGTAAAAAATATTTGCTACTCCATCACCGTGGTGGGCGTCGATGTCGATATATGCGATTCGCTTCGCGCCCTGTTCAAGTAAGTCGTAGATCGCGACCGCAATATCGTTGTAGATGCAAAACCCTGACGCACTCGCCCGTTGCGCGTGATGCAGTCCACCGGCCAGATTAACCGCATGTTTGGCTTCCCCGTTCCACACTGCATTTGCCGCCATCAGCGTGGCGCCCGAAACACGAGCCGAAGCTTCATGCATTCCAGCAAAGACTGGGTTATCACTGGTGCCCAGACCAAATTCCAACGCAGCCTGCTGCGGATTCGCTCCTGCCGTGGTGACAGCTGCGATGTAGTCGGCACTATGAGCCCGCAATAGTTGTTCGTTGGTGGCGAGAATAACCGGTTCGAAAAGGTTCTCCCTCGAAATGACTCCAAGTTCTTGGGCCAATCGCATGGCTAACTCAACACGGATGGGGGCAAGCGGGTGATCCTGCCCAAAGTTGTAGTGCACAAGTTTTTCATCCCATGGGATGTAAATATCAGGTTTCACAAAAACGAATTCAGCTCTTGCCCAGCTCAATTGAACGAGCGACGCCTGCCTCTAGCGCCGCACAAATGACTTCACCAACCCGTGCTGAATCAAGTACCTCCATCGCGGCCTGGGTAGTTCCACCCGGTGACGTCACCTGCTTACGCAATTGAGTGGCCGACATTTCAGATTGCATGAGCAACTCGGCCGATCCCCGTAGCGTCGCCCGAATCAATTGATCAGCCAGATCGGCATCTACGCCCAGTTGCTGCGCGCCCTCCCGCAAATACTGGGCAAGGAAAAACAAGTAAGCCGGACCGCTTCCCGAAACTGCACCGACCGCGGCTTGCTGGGATTCAGGGACAACAAAAACCTCACCGACCGCGCTCAATAATTCGGTCGCAACCGCAATTGAACTATCTGAACAATTCTCACCACCACTGATGCAGGTCACGCCCATGTGAATTTGCGAAGGAGTGTTAGGCATGGCTTTCACGATTTCCACAGTCTGGGGGAAACATTTTCCGATGAACTCGGTAGTAATACCCACCGCAACAGAGATCACAAGTGCGTGATCAGCGATATAGGACTGAAACTCGTGAAGTACCTCTTTAATTATCTGAGGCTTAATAGCAATAACCACGACATCGCACTCCAAAAGGGCACTTCGGTTATCGGTGACATCAATACCGAGCGATTTTTCCAGATGCCGATATTTTTCAACGTCGCGCACAATTGCAACAACACTGGCCCCTGACTCTGTCCATCCAGAAATCAGTGCCTGACCCATAGAGCCTGAACCGATCACACCAATTTTCTTCATTTCACACCACCGGGTAGCGGTTTTGTTGGGTCAAGTAGATCCTGAACAATCGGAGAAACAAGTGCAACCACCTGCTCTTGAGACAAACTCGACAATGGCTCAATTTTCAAGAAATAACGATAGGCAATAACACCTGTTAAATAGGAGCTAATCAATGCACCTCTAATCCGCGCATCAGGGATCCCCATCAAAATCAACGCCCGATCGACAACGGCACTTTGGAAGTAGTCCGAAAGCGGTTTGATTACAGCGAACATGTCGATGCCCGAGTTCAATGAACGACCCGCATTTGCCGCCTTGACGAGATCTTCACGCACCTGCTGATCAGCGACTAGTTGCAGTGTTGCCCGCACAAGTCGTTCGCCCATCCCCTGAATTCCTGGTGCAACCAGTGCGGGAATCGCTTTTTGTGGATCACTCGGGAAAGACATCGCTGCGGCGAATAGTGCCTCTTTATTCGTGTACAGGTTTGAGACAACGGTTGGCGCGACCCCTGCCGCCGCAGCGATCGACTTGATTGTCGTTCGGGCATAACCCGAATTGAGGAACATGGAACGCGCAACCCCAACGATTCCACCCGCTTCTTGAGCTGGTTCTTGCGACATTTCTTACTCCTCACCGCGCGGGAACACCCCGCGCACAAAATCAATACTGGCCTTTATGTCAGCGATCCTTTCATCGCGATCAACTACTGAGCGTGTCGAAATCTCAGCAATAATATTTCCGTCGAAACCGTTTCGTTTGAGAAATTCCAATGCTTCACGAACTGGCTGTGTGCCCCTGCCAGGCACTAGATGCTCGTCGGCCGCGGAATCGGTTCCATCTGCCAAGTGAATGTGTCGCAGTCGATCCCCGAACTCCTGCATCATCTCAATGGGATCGGTTCGAGACACTGACGTATGTGAAAAGTCCAGAGTAACATTTTCATAATCCTGTTTTCTGATGTCCCAATCGGGTGCATAAGCAGGGAATGATCCTGGGCCGGCACGCCACGGATACATATTTTCCACCGTGAAACCAACTTGGGAATTCCGATTAAGTTCAGCTATTCCATTTTCAAAATTCTTGGCATATTCACGCTGCCAACGAAATGGCGGGTGCACTACAACGCTCGTTGCTCCGACAAGCTCGGCAACCTCGCGCGCTTTGTCGAGTTTGCCCCACGGGTTTGTCCCCCAGACTCGCTGAGTGATCAGCAGGCAAGGGGAATGCAAGGAAATGATTGGGAGTTGATAGTGCTGGACAAGGTTTCTCAATGCGGTTGAGTCTTGGCTCATGGAGTCCATCCCGACCATTATTTCGACTCCGTCGTATCCGTTGAGGGCGGCAAGTTCGAATGCGGCTGCGGTTGACTCGGGGAAAACCGATGAAGTCGACAGTCCAATTTTCATGGTCCACGCCTCCACTGGTCAGTGATCTTTGTGGCGATTCCAACCGCTAATGCCCCCACGAGGCCAACGACAATCGAAATAATGCTGTAGCGCTCGGGGCCCAATGACAATAGAAAGAAGTTTGATAGAAATGGGATGTAGAGCACCGCGACGAAAGCCGCGATCATCGCGGCTACCAACAGCAGCCTAACTGCAATTAACGGCCTCGCCGATTGAGCCAGCACTGCAATGGTCACAATGAACAGCGTGATCGTCGCCCCCGACTGCGCATTAAATATCGGCTCATCAAAATAGAGTGCAACTCCATAGCTGGTAAACGCAGCAACCGCAGCGATCACGCCAGCGGGAACAGCGAAAAGGAGTACCCGTCGGAAGAAGCCTGGTCGGAACCTCTCCGTGTTCGGCATCAATGCAAGGAAGAATCCAGGAATACCGATTGTCAATGCACTCACCAAGGTTAAATGCCGGGGTAAAAATGGGAACGCTGCAGCGAAGATGACCGTTGCGCTGCTCACGATCATTGCATAGAAACTCTTAGTCAAAAAGACGTCGGCAACACGTTCGATATTGCCTAAAACCTTTCGCCCCTGCGCCACAACACTTGGCATCACCGACCACTGGTCATCAAGCAAAACTAATTGTGCGACCGCGCGCGTTGCCCCCGAACCAGAGCCCATGGCAATTCCAAGATCGGAGTTCTTCAGCGCCAGAACGTCGTTCACTCCATCGCCTGTCATGGCAACGGTTTTTCCTTGTAAATGCAATGCGTCGACCATCGCTTGCTTTTGCGCTGGAGTCACGCGCCCAAATACATTTGTGGTAGAAAGCACGTCAGCGATTTCATCGGTATTGTCAGGCAGGTTACGAGCGTCATAGGGGTGGTCTGCACCAGGGACCCCCGCTTGGCTGGCAATTGCACCGACTGTTTCAGCATTGTCACCCGAGATCACCTTCACGTTGACCCCTTGACTGAGGAAGTATGTGACCGTCTCCGCTGCATCACTTCGGAGCGTCTGGCTGATCACTACTAGTGCCACGGAGTCAACCACTCCAAGGTTTTCATCGGATGAAACACTCGCAGCGCTCTTAGCCAGAACCAGCACTCGAGCACCCGACGCCGCACTTTTATTTGCATGAACCAGCATCGAGGAGTTGCTGGGGTCAATCATCTCTGGGGCGCCGAGTATCCATGTACCTCGATCTACAAAGGCCGCACTTGACCATTTGCGCGCACTGGAAAACGGCACCGATTCCGTGATTTGCCAACCGGGATTCGGGTAACTGGACTCAATGGCAATAAGTGTGGGATTCGCATTTGGCTGCGAGGCAGCTACTGCCCCGAGGGCAGCCTCAATATCAGCCAAGCCCACATCACCGAGCGGAATTGTTTCCTGCACCTGCATTCCCGGTTCAGTGAGGGTTCCGGTCTTGTCGGCGCATACCGTGTCAACGCGAGCCAACACTTCCACAGCGGGCAAGTCTTGTACCAACACTCGCTTTCGGGCGAGATCAATTACCGCGACAGCCATTGCAATAGAAGTCAGAAGAACTAGACCTTCGGGCACCATGGTGACTACTCCGGCGATCGTTCCCCTAATTGATTCATCAAGTGGCAATTTTGCTCGGAATAATTGAGACAAAAGCAGAGCTATACCTACGGGCAGCAGGAAGTAAGAAACGTATCTAATGAATTTGTTGATTGCATCACGTAGTTCCGAATTTGTGATTTGAAACTGCTTGGCTGCTTCAGTTAGGCCAGCCGCAAACGAGTCACGACCAACTTTGGTTGCTCGCATGTAGCCACTGCCTGCCACTACAAATGAACCACTCATGGCCGAGTCCCCAACATGCTTGTCAACCGGATCGGCTTCGCCTGTCAAGAGGCTTTCATCAATTTCCAATCCTTGTGATTGTTCTATTTCACCGTCCACAACGAGTTGATCACCTGTTCGCAACACGATGAGATCGCCTAGAACTATCTGCGCTGCGCTAATTTCTTGATCGGAGCCATCACGGCGCACAACAGGTTTCGCTTCACCGATTACCGCGAGTTTCTCAAGTGTTCGTGAAGCTCGGTACTCCTGAATGGTGCCAATTAACGTATTAGCCACAATCACTAGACCAAAAAGCGAATCCTGCCAAGGCGCCACAATCAGCATTACGATCCACATTGACCCAATGAGGAAGTTGAACCAAGTCAACGTATTTTCTTTGACAATGCTCGCAAGGCTCCGGGAGTTCGCATCCGGTGCATCATTTGTTTCACCAGCGGCAATGCGCTGATCAACTTCTGCTTGAGTCAATCCAATGCTGTGCGCACTTTCGGCAGTCTTAGCACTGTTGGCGCCGTTGGCACTGTTGGCACTGTTGGCACTGTTGGCACTGTTGGCACTGTTGGCACTGTTGGCACTGTTGGCACTGTTGGCACTGTCCGGGTGCCCAAGACTCATGACACCACGTTACCCGAATGCGGGCTCCTGCACTTACTCAATGGTGCCAGTGGCTCAGCAGACGCGTTGCTGACCTAGGCTTGAGTAATGCCTGAAGTCCCCCTTGATTTCCCCCGAGCCTGGGTCGAGTTTGTTGACCCAGCCGACGACGACCAGTTGATCCGATGCGATCTAACCTGGCTCATGTCCAAGTACAACTGCATATTTGGGAGAGGCTGCAAAGGAATTGACGCGGAGCGTCCCGACGCTGGTTGCTGCGTCCACGGTGCTCATTTTTCTGAAAAGAAAGATGAAAAACGGGTCGGCAAATGGGTAAAGAAACTGACCCCCGAGCTGTGGGAAAATTTCGAAACTGGACATGGGAAAAAGGGGTGGAGCGAAAAAGAAGACGGCGCCAATAAAACTCGAGTGGTCAACGGCGCCTGCATTTTTCACAATTCCGAGGATTTTGCTGGTGGATACGGATGTGCACTGCACCACCTAGCTGAGAAAGAGGGCGTCTCGTTCATCGAAACGAAGCCCGACGTTTGCTGGCAACTCCCATTACGTCGCTCCTATGACAACGTGACCTACGAAGATGGCCGTGAGCGTATGGTCGTCGTGTTAGGTGAATACGACCGCAGAGGGTGGGGAGCCGGTGGCTCCGATTTTGAGTGGTACTGCACGGGGAATACTGAGGCCCACACGGCCAGCGAACCCGTGTACATCAACTCAAAGGACGAAATCGTGGCCCTGATCGGGGCTCCAGCGTACGAAGAGCTTGCCCGATTGTGCCGTGATCGCGACGAGGTCCTCACAGCTTTTAATCAGAGGAGTAAAAAGTCAGACGTAACTGCCAGAATTGGGCTTTCCATTCATCCTGCTGACCCGCAGGACTAACGCTCAGGAATCAACATGGCAAAAAGCACGACAAAAACACCCCAGTTCCGCTGCACCGAGTGCGGGTGGGCCACAGGGAAGTGGGCTGGTCGCTGTGGCGAGTGCCAATCCTGGGGTAGCGTCGAGGAGCTAGGGGTCGTCACCGCGACCACAAAAGCAAGGGCTACAACCTCCCCTGCACTCGCAATTAGCGCCATTGACATTAGTTCTGCCCAATCCCAAAGTACCGGGATCGGTGAATTTGATCGCGCACTTGGCGGTGGCTTTGTTCCAGGTGCTGTACTGCTTCTCGCCGGTGAGCCGGGGGTCGGAAAATCAACTCTGCTACTTGCCGTTGCCGCCCAGTGGGCGCGGCTCGGTCACAAAGTCCTCTACATAACGGGCGAAGAGTCAGCTGCTCAAGTTCGGCTGCGGGCAGAGCGGATTGACGCACTGAGTGACTCACTTTTTCTGGCGGCTGAAACCGACCTCGGGGTTGCTCTAGGCCATATTGAAGAGACTAATCCCTCACTTCTCATCGTTGACTCCGTCCAGACGATTGCAAGTGCCGACATTGACGGTGTCGGTGGCGGGGTTACTCAAGTAAAAGAGGTGGCGGCTTCACTCATCAGGGCTGCTAAATCAAGAAATATGACCACGGTATTGGTTGGCCACGTAACAAAGGATGGAAGTGTTGCCGGTCCTCGCGCCCTCGAACACTTGGTTGATGTGGTGCTGCAGTTTGAAGGTGACCGTCATGGTCCGCTTCGACTGGTTCGCGCAATTAAAAATCGATACGGACCAGCAGACGAAATTGGTTGCTTTGAGTTAACCGAAGACGGAATTCACGGACTTCCTGACCCAAGTGGACTATTCCTCGGCGACCGGACTCACCCTGTTCCTGGAACCTGCGTCACCATCACCGTCGAAGGAAAACGACCGCTGGTCGCTGAGGTCCAAGCACTTATCGCCCCATCCAGTTCACCTCAACCCCGCCGCGTCACCAGCGGACTGGACTCATCTCGCACCGCCATGATGCTGGGAATCTTGGAACGTCGAGCCGGACTCAAACTCTCGACAGCGGATTGTTTTGTCGCGACTGTCGGTGGCATGCGATTACTTGAACCTGCAACCGATCTTGCTACCGCACTTGCCATCGTCAGCAGTGTCAAAGACATCTCACTTCCCAGTGGACTAGTTGCAATCGGCGAACTGGGACTCGCTGGCGATATTCGCCGGGTAACAGGCCTTGAACGCAGATTGGGCGAGGCCTCCCGCCTCGGGTTCACCGATGCAATTATTCCGGCGGGCTCGAGTGTAAAAACCCAAGGAATAAAGGCTCATCCTGTCTCCAATATTGGACAAGCTGTGATCCTGATGGCCAAACTCACCGCCAATTCGCAGCCAGAAGGCGTCCCAGATTTCTAGTTCTTTTTCGTTAGGGCAAACGGTGTTGCTTCACTGAAGACATCAAGGTTGCGTCCAATTACCTCGTAGCGGCCAACTTTTGCAGCCGCGTTTATTTCTGGACAATCGGGTTCACTGAGTTGACCATTCCACGTGATGGTTGACGCCACCTTGTCACCTGGTTCAAGGGTTACAATCTTTGATTTATTATTTGAAGAACAGTCATCACTTGACCAAACGTGGTACCCGCCTGACTTCACTTCAAGTTCATTTGCCTGCGGTCCAACATCACGCAGGCAGGCAACGCTGCCTATATTCTCAATTAGCAAGGACAGAACAGGTTCTTTGCCCACCTTGTATGTCGAGGAGTCAGTTGTCGCTTCAACAAAAATTGCCGAATCCGTGCAATCAATCGGGTCAGTCGTGACCGGTGTTAGCGGAGTTAACTCTCCATCAGGAATAACGGACTCCGAAACGGCGACCGTAGGTTCAGCCGCCGGATTCTCACCACTCGGTGAGCCGAAGACTGCTCGGAAAACCCACACCAAGGCGAAAAGGATGAGCAGAACAATTACGAGAAGTGCTGCCCTACGAACCCAATAAATACTGGGTGATTCAGGACCAATCGGTTGCATGCTCACTACTCCACAGTAATGCGGCCGCAGTGCCGCATGAAACTATCCCCGGGTGAGCATCCCTTCTCCCGATCCGCGGACCATCTCCACTTGGTTCACAACCGAGGCCAGAGTCCTCCCGTGGCGAAATACAACTCCGTGGGGCGTAATGGTCAGCGAATTCATGCTGCAACAAACACCTGTGAGGCGTGTTCAACCGAGATGGGAGCAGTGGATGAAGCGCTGGCCAACGCCAAAGCATTTGGCCGACAGCCCGGTTGGTGAGGCAATCCGGCACTGGGAAAATTTGGGTTACCCTCGACGAGCCAAGCGCCTACACGAAAGCGCAGTGATTCTTGCACAACAGTTTAACGGGGAGGTTCCACAAACTTTTGAAGAACTTGTTTCATTGCCCGGAGTTGGTGAATACACCGCTAATGCGATTCTCGCGTTTGCGTTTGGCCAACGGTCACTGGTTCTTGATGTAAATGTTCGCAGGCTGTTAGCACGAGCGTGGCTCGGCCAATCCCACCAGGCACCAACTATCTCAGTGATTGAACGTGCGCTCGCCCAAGAACTCCTCCCGATCTGTGAACAACACGCTGCTGCTTGGTCGGCGGCTTCCATGGAGTTGGGTGCGACCATCTGCACCGCGCGTGATCCCTTGTGTGAAAAGTGTCCAATAGTCAATAATTGCAACTGGTTTTCCCAAGGCAAACCTAATTCCGATATTCCAAAAAAAATCCAGGCTCGTTACGAAGGAAGTATCCGCCAAGAGCGTGGGAGGATTTTAAAGATCCTGCGCGAGCAACAAAATTCAGCAACCTTGGAACAACTCAAGAAGCAATCACCCGACCAGCAGCGATGCGAGACCGCACTGACTCAATTACTCAACGAGGGCATGATTGAAAAAACTCGAGGGCGCTACGCGTTACCGAGTTCGTAGAATTTGCTGCCCATCACTTATTCGAATTATGGCGCGATCACCAACGGGATTCTCCAACAGCACATCAATCCAGATTGAATCTGATTCAGCGCTTCCCTGACAACTACTACTCCTTGGACCGGTGAGTGTTACAGCTATCCCAATGTCACTTAATGACTCAATGACAGTGGCATCAAGGCTTTGATCTGGGCAGATTCCGGATTGGGGAGGTGTGACACTCACTTGGATCACGTCAGTATCAACCGTTGGCCGAAAGCCTGCAGGCTGTAACTCTTCGCTGACTTGACCCAGCGAAGCGAATGGCCCACTCCCTGCAGCAAATCCCCATACAAGTAATAGCAGACCAACACTGATTACTCCCGCAATGAGAAAACCGGCCCAGTGCGGGAAGCCGCGCTTGGGCCGGTCAAACTCGTTGAAGCCTGGGCTAAGTGGTCCGCCGCTCATTCTCAGCCTCCGCAATTCATATTGGAGGGTAACTCAGTTATCCCGCGGCCTCAACCGGAGGTGAATCTGGCAGCACTTCCCGCGGGGTTGATACAAATGTGAATTCGCGCGAATCGCCCTCACCTTCGACGTCAACCACCACGATGCTGCCGGGAAGCAGGTCGCCAAAGAGCATTTTTTCACTCAGTGGATCTTCCAGATCACGCTGAATCGTGCGACGGAGTGGCCGCGCACCCAGTGCTGAGTCATATCCGCGCTCTGCCAAGAGATCCTTGGCAGCGGTCGTGAGCTCAATATCCATGTCCTTATCGAGCAGTCGCTTTTCCAGACCGGCGATCATGAGGTCAACGATCTCCACGATTTCATTCTTGCTCAACTGGTGGAATACGACTACGTCATCGATCCGATTCAGGAATTCAGGACGGAAATGCTGCTTGAGTTCCTGTTGAACCTTGGCTTTCATCTGCTCATAGGCACTGAATTCGTTGTCGTCGGGGGCAAATCCCAGGTTCTGTCCCTTGGACACATCCCGACTACCAAGGTTGGTGGTCATGATGATCACGGTGTTCTTAAAGTCAACGACCCGACCCTGTGAGTCTGTGAGCCGTCCTTCTTCCAAGACCTGAAGAAGTGAGTTGAAAATGTCCGGGTGGGCTTTTTCAACCTCATCAAAGAGGACGACACTGAACGGCTTGCGTCGAACCTTCTCGGTCAACTGGCCACCCTCTTCGTAACCGACGTATCCGGGGGGTGAACCAAAGAGCCGCGAGGCTGTGTGACGTTCACTGTATTCTGACATGTCCAAAGCAATCAGGGCATCTTCGGAACCGAAAAGGAACTCGGCCAAGGTCTTGGACAACTCAGTTTTACCAACGCCCGAAGGTCCGGCAAAGATAAAGGAGCCACTAGGACGCTTGGGATCTTTGAGACCTGCTCGAGTGCGACGAATGGACTTCGAAAGTGCCTTGATTGCTTGTTCTTGACCAATTACGCGGTGATGGAGTTCCTCTTCCATCCGGAGTAACCGGGCAATGTCGTCCTCAGAGAGGTCGGAGACAGGGATACCCGTCATGAGCGCGAGCACCTCACCGATCAACTTCTCGTCCACCTCAGCAACAACGTCAAGGTCGCCGGCTTTCCATTCGCGCTCACGTTCGGCGCGTTCTGCCAGCAGGTTCTTCTCATCATCGCGCAAAGCCGCAGCTTTTTCGAAATCCTGCTCGTCAATAGAGGATTCTTTTGCCTTGCGGACATCGGCAATTTTGACGTCAAATTCGCGCAAATCCGGTGGGGTTGTCATCCGACGAATACGCAGACGTGACCCGGCTTCATCAATAAGGTCAATCGCCTTGTCGGGCAGTTGACGATCAGAGATGTAACGGTCTGAGAGACGTGCAGCGGCCTCAAGTGCGCCGTCAGTGATTGAGACTCTGTGATGGGATTCGTATCGATCACGGAGTCCACGCAAAATTTCAATCGTGTGGGCTACATCGGGTGCATCAACGAGCACCGGGGCGAACCGACGCTCAAGTGCGGCATCTTTTTCAATGTGCTTGCGGTATTCGTCAAGGGTTGTCGCACCAATCGTTTGGAGTTCACCACGTGCGAGCATCGGCTTGAGAATGCTGGCTGCATCAATTGCGCCTTCAGCGGCACCTGCACCGACGAGGGTGTGGATTTCGTCGATGAACAAAATGATGTCACCACGGGTACGAATCTCCTTGAGGACTTTCTTCAGTCGTTCTTCGAAGTCACCACGGTAACGACTTCCCGCGACGAGTGCTCCCAGATCAAGGGTGTACACCTGCTTGTCCTTGAGTGTTTCAGGGACTTCACCAGCCACAATGTCTTGGGCGAGGCCTTCGACAATTGCGGTCTTGCCAACACCTGGCTCACCAATAAGCACCGGATTATTTTTGGTGCGGCGCGAGAGAACCTGCATGACCCTCTCGATTTCTTTTGAGCGACCAATTACCGGATCGAGTTTGTTCTCGCGAGCAGCAGCGGTCAGGTTGCGGCCGAATTGATCAAGAACTAATGATGTCGAAGGTGTTCCTTCGGCCGGCCCACCGGCTGTGGCAGGTTCTTTACCTTGGTAACCACTCAGCAGTTGAATGACCTGCTGGCGAACCTTGTTTAAGTCGGCACCTAGTTTGACGAGCACCTGGGCAGCTACACCCTCGCCTTCGCGAATGAGACCAAGGAGAATGTGCTCGGTGCCAATGTAGTTATGGCCCAATTGAAGTGCTTCGCGCAATGAAAGTTCCAGCACCTTCTTGGCCCGTGGGGTAAAAGGAATGTGTCCTGAAGGTGCTTGCTGTCCTTGGCCAATAATTTCCTCAACTTGCTGGCGGACAGCATCGAGTGAAATTCCAAGGCTTTCCAGGGCTTTGGCGGCGACGCCTTCACCTTCATGGATCAAGCCGAGCAAAATATGTTCGGTGCCAATGTAATTGTGGTTGAGCATACGGGCTTCCTCTTGTGCAAGGACAACCACGCGACGGGCTCTGTCTGTAAACCGCTCGAACATTGGCCACTCTCCTTCATGCGTGCCTTCGGGTGTGGGCACCCAAACCGACTTCTCTATTGTCCCCTATGAATCACGTGAGTGAAACCCGAGATGCACCGGAACCCGTACGCCCAACGCGAAATCCGAGAGAAATACCGCCTTAGACATGGTGCCCAAGGCGGGTGAATGGTCGATTTCACCCCGGACCTGTGAGGAAGACCTTTCAGGACTCCTTTGGAATGGGCTCTTCGGTGGCCTTCCAGGACCGACTCCAGGATCGATCTATGAGGCTAAAGCGTCTCGCGTAGCATGCGGAAATTACCGAGAGTATTCGGCTTTACTCGCTCAAGCCCAAGAAATTCTGCGACGCCTTCGTCATACGACTGCAACATTTGTTCATAAACTTCGTGCCCGATAGGTGCGTCATCGATTTCCACGAAACCGTGATGTCCAAAAAAATCCTTTCGAAAAGTGAGACAGAACACTCGCTTGGTTCCGAGTGCGCGTGCCCGCTCCAACAAATGCTCAAGCAGCTGGGAGCCAATACCTTCATGCGCTCGGTCTGGCACAACGGCCAGAGTTCGGACTTCAGCTAAGTCCTCCCACATCACATGCAAGGCCCCACATCCAATGACTCTTTCACCATCGGTCGCGACTAAAAATTCTTGTATGTCTTCAAAGATTGTTACGGTGGCTTTTGACAGCAAACTCCCGTCGGTTGAATACGAGTCGATGAGATTTCTGATCTCCCGAACATCAGTTGTTCGAGCCGCTCGGATTGTGATCATTGATCCCGCTCCGGCTTTACCAATGGAAAAAGGATCGTTTCCCGAATACCTTGTCCCGTGAGTGCCATGAGAAGGCGATCCACTCCCATTCCCACTCCTCCACTCGGTGGCATTCCGTGTTCAAGGGCTCTCAAAAAGTCTTCGTCGAGGGGCATGGCTTCCTTGTCGCCCTTTTCCCCAAGGGACGCCTGTTGGACCAAGCGTTCACGCTGAATTACGGGATCCACCAATTCCGAGTAACCCGTTGCCAACTCAAAACCATCGATGTAGAGGTCCCATTTTTCAACAACCCCAGGCCTGGATCGGTGATCACGAGTTAAGGGTGAAGTATCAACGGGAAAATGCATAACAAATGTCGGACCGGTAAATGTTGGAATCACGTAATGCTCAAAAAGCTCCTCAACAAGTTTGCCATTCACCCAAGTGGGCGCAAATTTGATCTCGGCTGCCGTGCACAGAGTTTCAAGCACGGCTCGTGATGTTTCAGGTGTTACATCCTGATCAATGGCTTGTGAAAGGGAACCATAAAGATCAATCTGAGGCCACACACCGGAGAGATCATGTTCGCTTCCATCAAAGTGAGTAACCGTGAGTGAGCCAGCGACTGCCTGCGCAGCCTCTTGAATCAATTCACGAGTAATGGTTGCCATGTCTTGGTAGTCAGCGAATGCCTGATAAAACTCGAGCATCGCAAACTCTGGAGAATGGGTCGAGTCCGCGCCTTCATTGCGGAAATTTCGATTGATCTCAAACACTCGATCTAGGCCACCAACTACCGCACGCTTTAGAAACAACTCTGGAGCAATTCGCATGTAGAGGTCTATTCCAAACGCGTTTGAGTGGGTAATAAACGGTCGAGCCGTTGCACCACCCGGTTGGGTTTGCAACATTGGAGTTTCAATTTCAAGGTAATCACGATTGGATAATGATGTGCGCAGTGCCGAAACTGCTTTGACTCTTGTCCGCGCCATGACCTGCGCTTCCGGGCGCATAATTAAATCTACATAACGCTGGCGTACACGAGACTCTTCATTCATTTCTTTATGAGCCACGGGAAGTGGGCGCAATGATTTTGACGCCATGCTCCAGGAATCGACATAGACGGAAAGCTCACCACGCTTGGATGAAATCACTTCTCCCTGAACAAAAATTTGATCCCCAAGGTCAACGAGTGCTTTCCAGTCCGCCAAACTCTCTTCACCCACCTGACCAAGGGATACCATGGCTTGGATCGTTTCACCGCTACCCGAAGAGATTGTTGCAAAAGCCAATTTTCCGGTATTTCGACTGAAAATCACCCGGCCAGCAATTCCCACCGTTACACCCGTTACCGCTTCCGCCTCCAAATCGCCGTACTGCTCCCTCAGTTGAGCAATGGATGCTGTGATGGGAAGCGATACGGGATACGCCTCTAAACCTTTATCCAGCAACACCTGACGCTTATGACGCCGGATCTGGATCTGTTCGGGAACGTCTAACTCGTCACTCACAGTCGCTAAGGCTATTAGAAGCATGCCGCCCGCAAACTTGGACCTAGACTCACCCGCGTGAGTCTTTCGCATCCGCTATGTCGCCCTAGTTCGATCAAAGGTGTGCTCTTTGACTTTCATTCAACCCTGGTGGACCAAGGAAGTAGCGAATTATGGCTGGAAATCGCATGCGGGAGTGCGAAACTTGATCCGCTCGAGTACACAGACATCGTGCCCAAGTTGAACTCGATTGTTGAGTTTGCTCGCATAGAGGATCCACATCACAAGCGAGACCTCAGCAGGGCAGCAAATGAAGAGATCTTTACTCGATTGCTCGGAGACTTTACCGAGGAACCGCTCACATCAGCTCTCTATTCCACGCTCACCCATGCTTGGTTTGCTTATGAAGACACAATTCCTGTTCTTGATGCCCTTCGCGAGCAGGGAATAACGACCACGATCATTTCAAATATTGCCCTTGACCTGAATGAAATTTTGGTTCGAGTGGGTATGGGGAACTGCGTTGATCACGCATTCACTTCGGCGGAGTTAGGTTACGTTAAACCGAATCCAGAAATATTTCTTGCGGTGAGTGCCGCCATTGGAATTGCTCCAGAGGATTTGCTCATGGTTGGGGATAATGCGATCGATGACGGTGGTGCCGGCGCCGTTGGAATTCGAACCCTAATTCTTCCACGCACTACCGGACCAATTCATGGTCTTGCCACAGTGCTTGGCGTGGTCGCAGGTTCCCAGGCCCTAGATTCATAGTTTCCGTTATGACTGGTTCTTTTCAAACAGTAGTGCCAGACCCAAAAGGGTCAGATCCGGTTCATGGTGGGTAATGCTGCGCGACTCGGAAACCACTATCTGACTAAGCCCACCGGTTGCAACAACCGCTGTCACGGCACCAATTTCTTCGATGATCCGATCCACTAAACCGTCCACTTGACCCGCAAATCCGTAGACCGCACCCGATTGAAGTGCCTCAACGGTATTTTTTCCAATCACCGAACGCGGCGCCACTAGTTCAACCTGTCGCAATTGCGCTGCCCGCTGAGCCAGCGCCTCAATTGAAATTTCAATGCCGGGTGCTAAAGCGCCACCGAGGAACTCCCCTTTGTCGGACACTACGTCGAGGTTGGTCGAAGTTCCAAAATCCACCACGATGCATGGGCCACCAAAAAGATGGTGTGCCGCAAGCGTGTTAACAATTCGGTCCGCCCCCACCTCTTTCGGGTTGTCGGTGAGTATCGGAACTCCAGTCTTGATTCCAGGCTCAACAATCACCACCGGAAGTTCCGAATAGTAACGCTCGACCATGAGTCGCATTTGATGTAAAACTGCCGGCACGGTGCTACATAAGGCAACACCGCTTACCCCCGGTTCATTTTCTAACAGGCCACGGTACTTCAGCGCAAGTTCGTCGGCTGTCTGCGCTGGATCGGTATTAATTCGCCATGATTTATGAAGGATTCTATTTTCATACAGACCAATAACCGTATTCGTATTTCCAACATCAATCGCGAGTAGCATCAGGACAACTCCATCCGAAGGTCAGCACCAATATCGAGAATAGGTGCAGAGTGGGTAATTGCCCCTACCGCAACATAATCAACGCCTGTTGTCGCTATCTCCGAAGCCTGACCGATTGTGAAGCCGCCGGATGCTTCCAACTTGGCACGACCGGCATTAACTTCCACCGCTTCGTTCAATTCATCAATCGAGAAATTGTCCAAAAGTACAAGATCTGCTCCGACCTCAAGGACTTCTTCTAGTTGATCGAGTGAGTCAACTTCGACCTCAACCGGGAGGTCCGGGAAGCGTTTTTTAATCAATTCATAGGCCTGGGCAACCCCACCGGCCGCAACGACATGATTGTCTTTGATCAGGGCTGCGTCTGAAAGGTTCATGCGGTGATTGAGTCCACCACCACACCTCACCGCATATTTGTCGAGTGTTCGTAGACCGGGAGTTGTCTTTCGAGTGTCACGCACTTTCGTGTGTGAATCCCCTAGCGCTAAAGCCCATGTTTTTGTGGCTGTTGCGATCGCACTGAGATGACTCAGCAGATTAAGTGCGGGGCGCTCCCCCTGCAGTAGCACCCGAGTTGGCCCAGTGATTGAGATGAGTACGTCACCTGCGAGCACGGTGTCACCGTCACTGGCGGGAGTCTGAATCTGTACTGACGCACCACCCAGAATTGCGAATACAGCTGCCGCAACAGGAATCCCGGCAACCGTACCCGCTTCCCGAGCAACTAAATCCAATGTGGAAACTTGATTATTAGGGATAGTGGCGATGGAGGTTACGTCACCGTTATCGTCGCAGTCCTCATGCAGGGCGCGCAGGACAACCTCTGATACGTCAAGGGGGTTCAGCCCACCAGCGATTAATTGATCCGCTAGCTCCTTTTTGATTTTGTGCGACTGCATCAGATCCCTATTCCAGTTGTCGTTGTGATCAACTCACCATCCGGTGAGCGGTGTGAAACTAGCCGAACCTCAAACTCAGTGCTGCGCTCGGGGTAGTCCTCACGCCAATGTGAACCGCGCGTCTCTTTCCGAGCCAATGCGTGTTCAATTAACACTTGAGACACCATGAACAGGTTCGCACTCTCCCAATCTTCTGTGCATTCACGAGCACCAGTGCGTTCGATATTGGCCAGCCACTTTTTCGCGTGGGTAAGGGATGCTTCGCTACGAAGAACACCCGCATTTCGATCCATAACGCTTTGCATGTCTCGTCTCACTCGGTGTGGGATTAAAAATGAATCCTGGGACGTATCTGCTTCAACCTTGTGGCCCACAAGATGATCAGAGTCAATGGCGTTCATGATCCGGCGGGAGTACACCAAGCCTTCCAGCAGCGAATTAGAGGCGAGACGATTCGCTCCATGAACCCCGGTGCAGGCAACCTCACCCGCAGCATAAAGTCCCGGGATACTCGTGCGACCAAAAAGATCTGTCACGACACCTCCAGAGACATAGTGCTGGGCGGGGCCTACCGGGATGAGATCGGTTACCGGGTCAATTCCACGTGACCTTGCGCTCGCGAGAATTGTGGGGAATCGACGTACCCAAGTATCGGCTCCCAGCATGCGACCATCAAGCCATACGTGGGCTGAACCTGTTGCACGCATCACTTTCATTATTTCTTTTGCAACGACATCACGGGGGGCTAAATCACCCAACTCATGAATGGACTCCATGAAAGGTTGGAGGGCCGGATCAAGTAGTCGTGCACCTTCACCCCGCACGGCTTCACTGACAAGTGGCTGCTGCCCCTGGGCAAGTGGACCTAGCCACAAAACGGTTGGATGAAACTGCACAAACTCGAGGTCCGCGATACTCGCACCTGCTCGAAGCGCGAGAGCAATTCCATCACCTGTTGAAACATAAGGATTAGTCGTTTGACCAAAAACTTGGCCGAAACCGCCCGTAGTCAAAATCACGGCTGGAGCTAAGGCCGCACCAATGCCGTCGCGCTGTCCGGACCCCATAACGTGCAGGGTCACACCTTGCGCGGCACCATTTTCATCGGTTAATAGGTCCAGCGCGAGCGCATTCTCAACTATTTCAATACCCGGATCATTGAGTACCGCGGAGACCAGAGCCCGAGAGATTTCAGCACCGGTTGCATCTCCTCCAGCGTGCGCGATTCGATCTCGGTGATGGCCCCCTTCCCGAGTGAGTGAAATTTCACCGCTCGGGTCTAGGTCAAAGTTTGCACCCAGCGTGATCAAATCACGGACAGCCTGCGGACCTTCTGTGACCAGCACCTCAACAGCCTGTGGGTTGCACAATCCGGCACCCGCGGTGATGGTGTCGTCCCGGTGCTCTGAGGGTGAATCATCTTCTGCAAGTGCTGCTGCGATTCCACCCTGCGCCCAACGGGTAGAACCTTCGTCAATTTTAGCTTTCGTCAGGATCACCACGCTTCGACCGGTCCGGCGGGCGTGAATTGCTGCAGAGAGACCAGCGACACCGGACCCGATCACGATTACGTCAGCTTCAATCTGCCAACCGGGTGAATCTGCGGTTAGCCAGCGTGGAATGTGAATTTCATTCACTCGAATTCACATTCACTATTGGCATGTTGTCAATTAATCGAGTTGACCCAAGAAGACCGGCAAAAAGCAACCGACCCTCATGCACATCGTCCGTTCCGTCAAGTTCACTGGAGAGGTCATTTGTCATAGCGACTAAATAAGAAGTTTCGATCTCCCCCGAGAGCACGGCCCGGGCCGCACTCAACTTCACATCAATATTTCCTTCAATTCCCTGTGCGGCGTAAAGTGCACGGGAAATGGAAACCGCGTGAATCCTCTGCTCAGGGCTGAGAAAAGCATTGCGTGAGCTCATGGCCAAGCCATCGGATTCGCGACGCGTTTGCACTCCCACAACTTTAACGGGGAAGTTGAGTTGTTGCACCATCTGTGAAATCAACGCTAATTGCTGGTAGTCCTTCTCGCCAAAAGTGGTGAACTCTGGCTGAACCAGGTTTAAAAGTTTTGCAACAATTGTGAGTACGCCAGAAAAATGTCCAGGACGATCGGCACCTTCCAATACCGACCCCAGCGGCCCCGGTTGAACACTCACATGTTCTTCGGTTCCCATTCCTTCGGGATACATTTCGTCAACAGTGGGCGCGAACACAATGTCAACGCCGCGGGCCTCGCATTGTGCAAAATCACTTTCTAGTGTTCTTGGATATTGCGACACGTCGGTTGAATGTTCAAACTGGGTCGGATTAACAAAAATTGACACGACAACTTCACCATTGTCGCCAACCAGTGCCCTCGCCTCGTCAACGAGGTCGAGATGTCCTTGATGTAACGCACCCATAGTTGGAATAAAAGCCCGGACAACTCCAATTTTTTTCTCTAGTTCACGACTAACGTGGATCAACTTGGTCATGTGTTCTCACTCAATTCAATAAGAAGGTCTGCAGCCTGATCGACAGAGAGTAAACCCGCAGCGAGCGCTCGATCAGTTGCTAGTCGGGCGAGAGCGCGATAGGCATTTTGTGAACTTGGGCGCTCGTGTAGTGCATCGAGGTGCTTGCGAATAACTTCGGAGTCTCCACGAGCGACGGGCCCGGTCAGACCTTTGTCTCCTAACCTCAACGCATTGTCCAGGGAAGCACTGAGAAGTGGCGCAAGTATGCGCTGCGGACTTTCCATTCCTGACTCCGTCAAAAGTGATACAGCTTCATTGACGAGAACATTGAGGTAGTTTGAACTCAACACCATCGCGGTGTGGTAGATCGCCCGTGACTCTTCAGGGACCCAAACCGGCTCACCACCCATTTCCACCACCAGCGCTTCAGCCACGGGTCGAAGTGTTTCTGTGGTGGTGACTCCAAATGGTGTATCCGGCAGCCGGGCAAGGTCAACGCTGGTTCCGGTGAAAGTCATGATCGGGTGAATCGCCATGGGTGAAACTTGTGGGGCTGATTCAAAAACCGAGATCCCGTAATTTCCCGAGGTGTGGGCTACGAACTGCCCAGGGATGAAGACCTCACTGGAGGAAAAACCGCGAATGAGTTCAGGGAGAACACTGTCTGGCACGGCCAGAATCACCAACTCGGATTCCGCTACCACTTGATCGGCAGCTTTGATGGGTACGCCCGGAAGGAGTGCGTCGGCGCGCAGTCGGGACAAATCCGATACCGCACTCACACCAATGCAGTTATGGCCAGCCAATCGCAGGGCCGCACCCAAAACAGCGCCAACACGGCCTGCTCCGACTACCCCAATACGCAAACGGGGAGGCGAGTCCATGCCAAAAGCCTAGGGGTGACTAACGTCATGTCCCATGTCCCCATACATTCCTTGGATCAATGCTTGGGAGGGCGCAGCTTTCGGCCCCAATAGCTTTTACGGTGAGTTCGGGACCAAGGGAGCAAATCCCTATGAGCACTTTCGTACGGCTGTTCAATCCAACCCAGATTTGGCAGCGGAATTATTTCCCTATCTACTCGAAACTTATCAGTATTGCGGTTCTCCCACTCAATTCTTGATCCTCGATGTTGGTGGATCCGACGGTTCACTTGTGGAAAAGCTGCAACACCTCATCCGCGAAAATGGACTCAACTGGAAAACCCAGATTTACGATGTGTCCAGTGGTGACGCGCGAAAAATCCCGATCAGGGAGAAATTCGGTGTCGTGATTGCCCATGAGCTCTTAGATGACATTCCCACCACCGTTGTCGAATACGACGAGAACCTCACACCGCGAACAGTTTTGGTTGATCCCGTCAGTGGTCATGAGCAGTTGGGCGAGCCAATTTCAGAGGTGGAATTGGAATGGCTCGCACAGTGGTGGCCGCAAACAGCTCCTCATGCACGTCGAGAAATTGGAATCACTCGCGATCACGCGTGGGTTAAATTGGTAAACATTTTCAGTACAGGACGGGCAATCGCTATTGATTACTCACATTCACTTGACCAGCGGGCCAAGGGATTATTTGATGCCGGCACTCTCACCGGATATCAACTTGGTAGTTCTGTTCGCGCGATTCCCAACGGGGAAGTAAACATCACAACTCACGTTGCGTTGGATTCTTGTGCCAGTGCCGCAATAGCATCACGTCCGGACATCACAGCCACTTCAATCACCGATGTCGATCCTAGTCACAATAATTTTCGGTGGCTCGTTCAAGACTTTGGTACTCGGACATGAAACGATGCACATATGCGTAATGTGATTGCCGGTATTGGCTTGGCCCCCGGCGAGATCAGAATCGATTTGGGTGAATTTCACCCAAGTGCTCAAGGAGGATTTCAACTCAACCTCACCCTCGATGGTGACCTGATCACCGATGTCGAACCTCGTATTGGCTTTATGCACCGTGGTGCCGAAAAACTTTTCGAGGTTCGTGACTACCGACAAATCATGATGCTGGCTAACCGCCACGACTGGTATGCGCCGTTTACTTCAGAACTTGGAGTTGCGCTGACCCTTGAATCGGCAATGGGAATTCACCCTCCCGAGAGAGCCACGTGGATTCGCATGCTGCTGGCTGAGTTCACCCGGATCTCAGCCCTGATTGCATTTCTACCGACTCAGCAAACCCACCAGATCCGCAACCAGATCGCCAACCTATTCGAGTCGATCACGGGTAATCGAGTTCACCCAATGTACGCATGCATTGGAGGTGTTGCTCACGACATTCCCACCGACACCTCCGAACAAAGTCATGAAATTATTTATGAATTGCAGAAAATTCTCCCCACTCTCCGTGAAAGTCTGAATCAGAGTGAACTCCGCGGATTGGCGGTTCTGTCTACCGCTGACTCAGTGTCATTTGGCACCAGCGGACCAGTGGCGTGGGCCAGCGGACTAAATAACGATCTCCGATTCGACACCGAATACCTCAAATACAAGGAATTGGATGCCGTTAGGCCAGAGGTGTACACGGATGGAGATGCATACTCTCGCTTCTTGGCACTGATTGATCAAGTGTCACTGAGCACTGCACTTATCGAAAAAATAATGCCACACCTTGAAACTACAAACGGTTCAGAGGTCAATGTAGTTCTCCCCAAGGTGGTGCGAGCACCAGAAGGAAACTCCTACTCCTGGGTCGACGGACCCACCGGGATTAACGGTTGGTATTTGGTCAGTGCCGGGGACAAAACTCCGTGGCGCTTAAAATTACGGTCTGCATCATTCAATAATTTCCAGGCACTTGTTCCCACACTCGTGGGCCACCGCCTCGATCAGTTGCCGAACGCATTGAGCAGTATGTTTTTGGTTATTGGAGACTTGGATCGTTAGCCCGAATATAGGTCGCGAATCGAGCGCGGAGCAGGGTTTCAATGTCTGGATCGATTTCACCGTGACCAAACATTTGCTTGGTGGCCCGCACGGTTTCAATAAATGTCCCCCCGATTGAACCGAGGTCCCCACCCTCGCCCTCAATCGCGATCATTCCAGGCATGTGCGAGAACACGTCAGTGAAGAAACCAATATCTAGTTTCTTTTCTGCCAGATGAAAAGCCTGGTGCCGCAGTTCGTCGAAGGGCAAGTCTTCAAGCGTGGAATCACTCATGGGAGCACAGTACTTTGATCACTTGTCTGAGGTTGTGCCCTGGTCTCTTGCAACGCACAGGCTTTCCAGCCACAGCGAAGAAATAACGAGCAGCACCCCTCCCAATGCGGCCAAGAAGCCATTGACGGTCGCGCTCCAACCGGCAGGGGTGTCAATACTGCCCATTGAGGCAAGTGCCACCCCAGCGTAGAAACCGGCGATTACCGCACCCGTTCTGCTCCCTGCCAGCGCTAATACAGCAATCCGAGCCGCCGCTAGTGGCGGGAATGGCTTCGTGCCGGGTTCCCGCTTAAGGCGCGGCTTCGCAAAGTAGGTCCAGATCCCGAATCCAGCGCCCAGGATCCACAACGCACCTGCAGCCATTGCTGGGACGGGGAGGGAGCGTGAACTTTGACCCATAATAATTTGGGTGAGTGCAAATCCAATTGCCATAAGAATCAAGGCGATAACTACAAGCCGTGAGATCTTCGTGGTGTGCATCAGTCGTCCAGCCCCATCTCAAGCTGATCAATTTCCTGGATTGATGACAACAATTCATTAACTGGACCTACCCCAGGAAGTTCGCTGAACGGGGCGTCTAAATTCATCGATGTCCATGGGGCGGTAACGAATACACGCTCCCACGCACGCGGATGAGGGAGAGTCAGGATCGGATCTGGACTTGTCACAGGATCACCATTCTCCCAGAGGGCAATAACGTCTAGGTCCAATGTCCGTGGTCCCCAGCGGACTTCTCGGGTCCTGGCATGAACATCTTCAACTTCGTGAAGTTTGTTGAGAATTTCACGCCCGGATAGCTCGGTAGCAAAAAGTGCTACCGCGTTAATGAAGTCGTCCTGCTCAACTCCACCGACAGGTTTACTCCGATATAGATGCGAACTTGCGAGCGGTGTCCACTCCTGGGAAAGTTGCTTATACGCGACTTTCACTGTTGTAACCGGGTCACCCAGATTTGCTCCGAATGCAATCAGGACGGTGTTTTTCATGAGTCAGCAAATTTTGCTCGAGTGACAATGACGTCGCCGAATTCGCCTTCAATTGGTGCATTAGGCTTATGGACTCGAATCTTGGCGAAGACGACCTGAGGAAATGCCAGGCAATCAGTGGCAATCAGTTCGGCAAGTTTTTCAATCAGGTCTACGGGCTCTCCGGCAATTCGGGCTCGAATTGAATCCGCTACTTCCGCGTAATTCACGGTGTCCGCTAGATCGTCGGTGTGCGCTGCATGTGAAATTGAAAGCCCCAAAGTTGCATCGACACTGAAATACTGCCCGTTAATGCGCTCGTGTTCAAGTACTCCATGGTGGCCAAATTCACGCAGGCCCAGCAATTCAATTGAGTCAATTGCTGGATCCGGGTTGATCGCACTCAGGGCCTTGTACGCATCACTTGTTGCTTGTACGTCGTGAACTCGGACACCCCATGCGCCACGTTGAAGAAGATAGGCCGATGAGGTCGCGGATGCGACGTCACGGGCGCCAACGTCACGCGGAATTCCTTCGGTGTCTGCCAGAAGAGACCCGAGGAATCTCTTGCGTGATACCCCAACGAGTAATGGATAGCCGATCGCCATTAGGGCATCAAAATGTCTTAACAGTTCCCAATTGTGGTTAGCTTCTTTTCCAAAACCAATTCCGGGATCAACAATGATGTTGCCGCGGTCAATTCCGGCACCCAGTGCTGCTCTGGCCCGGCTCTGTAATTCTGCACAAACTTCAACAACGGCATTGTCGTAGTGAATATTCTCTTGCATCGTCTTGCTCGGTCCACGCCAATGCATCAGCACAATCGGAACACCGAGACGTGCAACCACTTTTAACATTTGTGGATCGACGAGACCGCCACTTACGTCATTCACCATTCGTGCACCCGCAGAAACGGCAGCTTCCGCGACCTCAGAGCGCATGGTGTCAATGCTTACGTAAATACCCTGCGCCGAGAGTTGCTCAACAACTGGAATCACGCGTGCCAGTTCAGTTTCGAGTGAAATTCTTTCGGCACCGGGACGGGTGGACTCTCCGCCAATATCAATGATGTTCGCACCACGATCCACCATAGACGTGGCAGCGTTGACCGCTGATTCAACTGAATCAAATTGGCCACCGTCGGAAAATGAATCCGGGGTTAAATTCAAGATCCCCATGATTACCGGGGCATGGGCGAACATTGAAGTTAAAGTCCGGTGATTAACGTCATGGCCTCGGAGCGAGTTGCAGGGTCACGCAATGAGCCTCGCACAACGCTTGTGGTCGTGACCGCTCCCGGCTTACGCACTCCACGAAGTGACATACACATGTGCTCTGCTTCCAAAATCACTATTGCACCCCGTGGCTGCAAAATATTCATGACTGAATCCGCGATCTGACCCGTGAGTCGTTCCTGGACTTGGGGGCGCTGGGCGAAAACGTCCGTGACACGAGCAAGTTTGGAGAGGCCGGTAATACGTCCATTTTCATTGGGGATGTACCCAATGTGAGCATGACCATAAAACGGTAGCAAGTGATGCTCACACATGCTGTTGAAATTAATGTCTTTCACAATTACAAGCTCGTCGTGGCCTAGATCGAATGTTGTGGTGAGTACTTCCTCTGCGGTTTTGTGCAGTCCACCAAAAATTTCGGCATATCCGCGAGCAACCCGAGCCGGAGTGTCAATGAGGCCGGGACGATCTGGGTCCTCTCCGATTGCGATTAACAGATCACGAGTTGCTTTTTCAACACCCGCGTAATTGTAGGGAGACTTAGGCCCTGGGCTGGTAATACTGATGGGGTTGATATCGCTCATTATGCAACGAAACTATACATTGGATTTTGCGGCATCAAGGGCAGGTACTTCGACCGGTCCACTGATGTCTGGCGATCTGCGTGCCGAACCTGTCCATGCTCCTCGAGGCTCACGTAAATTTAATTCGGCGAAGATCTCCGCGATCTCTTCCTTCTGAAGTGTCTCTCGTTCCATCAAGGCGACCACGATTGCATCAAGTGCATCCCTATTAGCTACGAGAAGGTCGTAGGCCTCCTGATGTGCGGTTTCAATGAACGCCCGAACTTCTTCGTCGATTGCAGCGGCAACTTCCTCGGAGAAGTCACGTGTGTGCCCCATGTCGCGACCCATGAATACTTCACCCTGCTCTTGACCGTATTTGATGGCTCCAAGGCGCTCGGTCATGCCGTATTGCATGACCATTGCGCGCGCAACGGCCGTTGCCTTTTCAATGTCATTGGATGCACCGGTCGTGGGGTCATGAAAAATCAATTCCTCGGCTGCACGACCGCCAAGCATGTAAGCCAACTGATTGAGCATCTGGCTTCGGGTAGTGGAATATTTTTCTTGGTCGGGCAAAACCATGGTGTACCCGAGTGCGCGTCCACGCGGCATGATCGTGATTTTGTGGACGGGATCATTACCGGGAAGTGCTGCGGCAACAAGTGCGTGCCCGGCTTCGTGGTAGGCCGTGATGAGTCGTTCCTCATGGTCCATTGCCCGCGTGCGCTTCTGTGGGCCTGCCATCACGCGGTCAATTGCTTCATCCATGATCACATTGGTGATCTCGGATGCACCTTCGCGTGCGGTGAGGAGTGCGGCCTCGTTGAGAACGTTGGCCAAGTCAGCACCGGTGAACCCTGGGGTTCGCCGGGCAACGTTCATCATTTCTACGTCGTCACAGAAGGGTTTCCCCTTTGCATGCACCTTGAGAATTTCAAATCTACCCTTGAGGTCGGGGCGTTCGACCGCAATTTGTCGGTCAAAGCGGCCTGGTCGCAGCAGTGCCGGATCCAAGATATCGGGGCGGTTGGTCGCAGCGATCATGATTACTCCGCCGGAGACATCGAAGCCGTCCATCTCAACCAACATCTGGTTCAACGTTTGCTCGCGCTCGTCGTGGCCGCCACCCATTCCCGCACCACGATGCCGACCTACCGCATCAATTTCGTCCATGAAAATAATTGCGGGCGCATTCGCTTTTGCCTGTTCAAAAAGATCACGCACGCGACTTGCTCCGACACCGACAAACATTTCGACAAAGTCTGAGCCCGAAATCGAGTAGAAAGGTACACCCGCTTCACCTGCAACAGCACGAGCCAAAAGAGTCTTGCCCGTTCCCGGTGGCCGATACAGCAAAACACCCTAGGGGATTTTGGCACCCACTGCCTTGAACTTCTCAGGATCTTGCAGGAATTCTTTGATCTCTTCGAGTTCTTCCACCGCCTCCGCGGAACCTGCAACGTCAGCAAATGTGGTTTGTGGCATGTCCTTGGACACCAATTTGGCTTTTGACTTCCCGAACTGCATGAGCTTGGAGCCGCCACCCTGCATCTGGGAAAAAATGAAAACCATGATGAGAACCAACAGAATAAATGGCACTAACGAAATTATGAGGGTAAAGAAAATATTTTCTGATGGAACAACGACGTTGTAACCGCCGGGGAGGGCTCCAGAGTCGGCCTTGACCTGCAGTAACTCTTGAAGAACAATGCCCTGACCCGTGACGTAGGTGCTCCGAACGGTTTCACCATTTTTGAGAACCAGTTCAAGTACCTGATCACGATCGGTGATGGTTGCAGTATCAACATTGCCACCCGAGATTTCCGAGATCGCGACACTGGTATCCACTTCCTCTGGAGCGCCAACCCCTGAAATCAGGCTTGAGCCCACGAGAACAAATATGATCGCGAGGGCGATCCAGAATATCGGCCCCCGCAAAATCCTCTTGAAATCCACTTCGCCACGGTACTACGACCTCAGGTGTGCGAGCGCGCTGCACCAAGGGTTATGCGTTGGGCGAAAAGGCTGATTCCATGAGGGCGACTCCCTTGGGCTTGGGGGCTATCAGGTCTCAGGATTCGTAGACATGCGGTGCCAGCGTGCCGATTGATCGCAGATTGCGGTAGTTCTGGTCGTAGTCCAACCCGTAACCGACCACGAATTCATTCGGGATATCAAAGCCGACATATTTAGCGTCAACTTTCATTTTCATGCCTTCTGGCTTGCGTAGGAGCGTGAAGACCTCAAGGGTTTTTGGCTTCCGTGAACCGAGGTTTTTGAGCAACCACGTGAGGGTTAACCCCGAGTCAAGGATGTCTTCGACTACGAGAACATTGCAGCCAGCAATATCAGTATCGAGGTCTTTGAGAATTCGAACAACACCGCTGGAGGTCGTTCCTGAACCATAGGAAGACACCGCCATCCAGTCCATGTGTGCCTGTCGAGGGAGTGCGCGCGCTAAATCCGCCATAACCATTACGGCACCTTTGAGAACACCAACCAGTAGCAGGTCTTCGTCGGCGGGGTAGTCAGCGCCAATTTCATTGGCTAATTCGGCAATCCGGTCATGTAATTGCTCTTCGGTGAGGAGCACATGATCTAGTTGACCTTCGATATCTCCTGCGTCCACGCATTGCTCCTTTTAGTTTCCCCGATTGAAGACTAGCCTTCCATATTCCCGCTTCGCGGTCACACCCAATGGCAATGCAATCCCACTTTGTCCCGACCAGCTTGAAATAAGTGCTTCAACCCTCATGACATGTTGGTGCGTGAGAGGAGAATTTTCGCGGGTTCCAGCGGTCAAGCAATCAAAGCACGACTTGATGAGTCGGGTACGGATCGCGGTGGGAACGCTGTCAAACTCTTCGACACTCATGCTTACTGCCAACTCAGATTTTTCAGCGGCATGGAAGTACTGCGCTGCGATCAGGTCAAGAGCTCGGTCATCAGCTCGCAACATATCTGCGGTTCGTACAAGCCCAGAAACAATTGACGGGCCGAATTCCTCGCTCAACAGGTCAAGGTGCTTCCGCATTTTGACCCGAGAGAAACCCTCGTCAAAATTATGCGGATCCCGCCAAGGTGTGATCCCCAGAGGGGCAAGTAACTCTACGCTCGCGAGCTCAATGTCACCACGCAGATGAGACAAAAACGGACGATGCCAAGTCTGGGTGCATGCCGACATCGCTGACAGGCTATGGGCTCCTGACCCACGGAGTAGTCGCAGTAAGACAGTTTCAGCCTGGTCGTTAGCGGTATGACCGAGCAGGATTGGGCGCCCGCTGGCGACATCTAGAAGCGCAGAACGTCTAGCAGTTCGAGCAGCCATTTCCATTCCACCATTAGTTCCCACGTCAACATTGCGAATTTCAATCGAAGTGGCGCCCAGTTTTGTTGCGGCTACAGCCGCACTACTTGCAATTTCACTTGAACCGACTTGAAGGCCGTGGTCAACAACAACAGCCTGCACGGTGAAACCGGATCGCTCTCCAACCCAAACGGCGATTGCTGTGAGAACGAGAGAATCCACCCCACCAGAGAGCCCGACCACTACCGACGCCGTGTCGGGCGCCAAACATGCCTTGACACTGTTGCGCAAGGCAACAACTGTTTGAGATGCCGGCTTTTTCATCTCATTCATGGTGCTGAAGAATTCGTTTTCGCCACGTTGCTGGATTTTCAATTTCGGCCAAGGTTGGCAAATTCTCTGGCGATGCCCAAACCACATTGAAGTCTGCAATTCCCATTTCAGCGACACAGTTGCTAACAAAGGCTTCACCTTTTCGGTACTGCATAAGTTTTTCGTCCATACCGAGAAGCCTGGTAATCAGTTTCTTATTTGAATCACGTCGGACTTCAAACTTACGTCGAATCTCAGAGACACTGGGAACTAGATCAGGCCCACCTTGGTCCATGACAAAATCCGCGTGGCCTTCTAACAGGGTCAGCAGGGCCACAATCCTTCTGTAGATCCGCACCTGATCATCACTTTGAACAAGTTCAATAACACTCGAACCGTCATTGCGGATGAGAGCATTAATCACTTGAAGCAGACGCCACGGGTACGCCCGCCCCGGTAGTTTCTCGGCCCCGATCATTTCCTTGATCAGCTCAATGAAATGGCCCTGCATCCAAGAGACCGCTCCAAATTGAAGTCGGTGGGTTTCTTCGTGTAAGCACACCCAGAGTTGAAAGTCTCGTTCATCAACGTCAAGTGAGCGCGCGACCTGGGTGATATTTGGTGCAACCAAAAGCAAACGTCCAGGATTGACCAGCGCTTCGTATTGACCCAACACTTTTCCCGATGCCCAACCCAAAGCGAGTCCCGTCTGAATGGCACCTGCACGGTCGGCAAGTGGATTACCATCCTCGCCCTCCTCCGATACGAACTGCGTGATTACCCCCAATGCATTCATATTTGATTCAACCCAGCCCATTCGATCTACAACCACTGTTTCGTGGGTCACCGGGGCTTCAAGAAGTGACACGGCGGTGATTTCTCGGGTTGCAACTTGAGCGAGTTCGCGCAGTGAAGCAACAACCTGGGCAGCATGAACCGAACTGACTTCGGGGCCTTTGGGCATAGTGCGCCGCGACGCTCTTCGGATGAGGTCCGAATGCGGGATCGCGGTCACAAGCATCCACATTTAGCAAGTTTGGACGCAATCAGATCCATTGAATCTCGAGCACTGTTCAGTGATCCAACCTTGTTACCCATCATGACGAAGACAAGGAGTCGTCCGCTTTTATCTAAAACGGTTCCAGCCAATGCGGATACACCTGTGAGTGAGCCTGTTTTTGCTCGAACAACACCGGCACCTGCTTGCGTTCTCTTGGTATCAAAGCGTGTATCCAGTGTCCCCGTGCG
>Ga0075467_10000101_pt1 | contig 58504 bp, 48 predicted proteins | sample DEB08_DNA_9_FD_75067 | JGI IMG/M metagenome (GOLD analysis project Ga0075467, IMG submission 75067) | Aqueous microbial communities from the Delaware River and Bay under freshwater to marine salinity gradient to study organic matter... | ecosystem: Environmental > Aquatic > Marine > Coastal ... | reverse complement strand
CTAATAAACTAGGTCGTGAGTTCAACCACACGAGGCGAGTCATCATGACCATTAAAGTATTAGGAATCGATTTAGGCAAACGGTATTTCCATGTACATGCTGTTGATAAGAACGGAGTTCTCATCACGCGCAAGAAGTTAAAGCGCAAAGAACTAATTCTCTTTTTAAGCAATTTAGAGCCATGCCTAATTGGTATGGAAGCCTGCGGCGGAGCGCACTACCTTGCTCGTAAAGCTGAGGAGTTTGGGCATACGCCTAAACTAATGGCGCCCAAATTTGTAAAGCCATACCTAAAATCGAATAAGAATGATTTCTTAGATGCTGAAGCGATCTGCGAGGCAGTTCAACGACCCAATATGAGATTTGTTACACCAAGGTCTCCAGAGCAGCAAACGTTAGGTGCTCAAGTAATATTCAGAGAAAGCCTAGTTCGTCGGCGCAATGCGGCGATAAATCAGATTCATGGCTTCATGTTGGAGTTTGGCATTGAGTATCCAAAGGGGCGTAAAACGGTGCTGAGGCTGAATGAAATTATTGGCCAGCATGAAGGCGAGCTACCTGCATCAATGATTGTAATGCTGTATCGAATTGCTCAAGAATATCGAAACTTGTGTGAGCAGATATCAGAGGTTGAAGATGACATGAGCGCGTTAGTCGTTAATGATGATAAAGGCCAACGCCTATTGGAAGTGCAAGGTGTCGGTTTAATCACAGCCGCTTGTTTATTAGCCTGGGTCGGAGACGCGAAGCAGTTTAAATCGGGAAGAGATTTAGCCGCATGGATTGGCTTAGTTCCAAAGCAGTCATCAACAGGAGGTAAAGCAACTCTGCTTGGTATAGGTAAGCGAGGGCATACTAGATTAAGGTGTAATTTAATACACGGTGCACGATCGGCATTGCAATGGCATATTAATAAACCGTCAAGGTGGAATGCTTGGGCTAAAACGCTCAAGGCTACCAAGAAACCGAATGTTGTCGCGGTTGCGATGGCGAATAAAATGGCAAGAATGATCTGGGTTGTTTTGGCCAAAAACGAGAGGTATGAAGCTATCGCGTAGCGATTGCTTGAAAACATAAACGAATTAATCTCACCAGGTTTGCAATAACGTTAAATGAGAAAAACAGGTTAAACCACATTACTGAAATCTGTATAAATCAATAGCTCTCGAAGCTGAAGGTCTTTTAAGAACAGTGATGTGCGAATTATCATTTTGAGCAGCGGCAAGTAGTTCCGCGCAAATAGCTCGGATACATTGCCGCAACCTAACTTCTCAAAAAACGCGATTGACAGACAGGGGCGAGTCATACATTTGATTTATGATGTGAAATAAATACTACAACCACAAGGACGCACATCGCTAATAATAGTCAATTTAGCAGCACTGAACAGTTCCTTAAAATGGCTATCAGGCCTATATCCAATCTCCGAGTTCCAACTAGTCTTTAGGCTTTGCGCCTCAGCATTAAGTTTTCTTGACTGCCAGAGGCTCTCTAAACAGGCTGGCGGTTATAAAAACCTGCTGCCGGCATTGATTCCACATAAAAAAGTGAAATATGAAAATACGTGTTAGTTCATTTCTTCGCAGACGAATTGGTGGTCGAAGTAAGCAAGTCTGTTAGTTTATTCAAAAAATATTCTATCTGATGCCGATCACTGCGCGTTAACCCTTCCAAAGACAGCATAAAATGGCAACTCTTGAGCACCAATAATAACCTAGGGTTTTTGGGAACAGTTGCGACAGAAAGATACCGGTCCAGCGAGCGTGTGCGAAGCCGGCCATCGTCAATATTAACTTTCCAGATTTTACTTTGATCCGCGAACTCAACTTTATTCGACGACGTTACTTTCTGCCAAACCGCGATACAAAAACTCATACAATCTGTAACGAGTTTGCCTACATAAACCGAATCTCTAACGTAACTATGCTCCAAATAGAAATCGAACTGTGCGATTGCATTCTTCTCGCGATCAATAGACAGGTCAGATTTTTCCTCTCCAAAGGCAAGCACCCGATACCGATCTGAGAACAAAGTATGAATTCTCATATGACTATAACCGCTCAAGGATTTAAACTCGCTGACGTTAAATTCTATCAAGAAGTTTTCAGCGCTAAATTGAATCGGCCGCATGTGATAATCAAATTCCTTGATATAACTTTCGATGATTTCTGTATCGCTTGTTTCAAGAAAGTTTGAGTATGCGATTTTGCCCTGACTATTTAAGACGGCAACGGGAAAAACAAGGTGCTCAAATACCCTTGAAAAATTAACAGGCGGCTCTTGCAGGATTTTTAATATAGATTTATGCCTGTTGATATCTTGGCGTAGCATCTGATTGCTCTTGAGAATCAATTTATGTCGATAGCGGAAAATAACTAATACGCAGGCTGATGCACTTAACGCCAATAGAAAATAAAAGAGATAGGATTGCCTCTGCTTTTCTAATGCGATAACTCTGAGTTGCTCCTCTGTCAGCTTTGACCGCACACTTTCAATATGTAATTCATGCTTTATGTTGAGAAAGTCTCTTTTGCTGCGCTCTTCAAGCTCACCCAATTTTAACTGGTGATATTTTAGGTTCCAACCATCGGCTTGCATTGGGTTTCCTCGAGCAGACTCGATATCACTCAACAGCTTAAATAATTCGATGCCGTACTGTTGTGTGTTGTGCTCTTTTGCTTGATCAAGCGATTGATTCGCATAACTAAAAGACTGATTCAGATTTCCTATGTTGAAATTCACTAGTGCATATTGATAATAGATATAGGCTTTATTTTGGTTGATTAGGGTGCCACTGCCAATGAGGCGGCTTAATATTTTCTCTGCGAGCTCGTAGTTGTCCAAATCGATTAAGGCATCAATGAGGTTGACTGTCCGTAGCACCTTTGCCGTTTCACCGACGATAGAGGACAACCCTTGTTGCAAAAGTTCGAGGTAATATTCGCTTTGGCGGAGATCACCTGACTTCGCATATGCGGTGGCAAAGTATGAATACAAGTGTATGAGTTGGCCGTCGGTAACTCTATTGTTACCAATCTCACGTATTAATTCGTACGCGTACTGATAATATTCAAGCGAGGTTTGATATTCGCCGATTTGGTAATGCATTAGGCCTAAGTTCGTCACGGTCGAACGTTCCAGTGCCGGGTTTGATAAACTTTTTTTGATTTTTAAGCTTTCGCTTAGATTTTTAATTGCGGCACTATAGTCTTTCTTCTTTAAGGATATCAATCCTAGGTCATTTAACGATTTAGCAATTTTTTCCTGATCATTCAGCACTCCAGCCAGCTCACTCGCCTCTTGGTAGTAAGTGTAGGCATATTCGTACTTTCTATTTAAACGATAATAATTACCTTGTCGCCGTAACAATTCATAGCGCATTTGTTGTGACAATTCATTCCTTGATAATTCTAATATGTCAAAATAACTTTCTTCGATCCTGCCTTCGTGAACCGCAATATCAAACAAAACTAATACGGCCCATTGATATCGATCAGAACTAGAGGCTTCTCTTTCGACTATTTGTGAACAAATTTGCTTTGCTTGATCAAATTTCCGCTCTTTAAATAGATTGTTGCACTGGGTCGCCGAGGAATGATGTGAATACATACACAGCATTAGTATCGTGAAAATAGATTTGAGGATATTCATTTCAGAGGTATTAGCGGTTGTGTAAATTCATATGTCAAATCCGAGCAGGCGTAGTGCATTAAAACGACTAAACCCTCATCATAAAATGATGAGGGTTTAGTCGCATGTTCAGTTTATCCAGATACGCCATCGCCAGGGCTAATCGGCGTGAGTGGCTCTACAGGGCAAGGTACACCAAACTGGTCTACACACATGACTTTTACCTGACCGCAATAGCTAGTATCTGACAGCCCTTGTGTGTCGGTCACTCGCAAATGTACTCCTGCATACGGGCCCGCCCATGTTAATGGAGCCGTGGTCAGAAACAGAAAATCGCTGGCACTGGTTGAAATAACATCCTCATAGATGGAGCCAGGAAACCGAACCCACTCGAACAAGGCATTGGTAATATCGCCGTCAGGGTCAATGCTAGCCGTGCCATCCATAATGGCTGAGAGAGAATTAATTCCTAAATTAGGCGATATGTCGCAAACCGCTTCTGGTGGAAATTCGGGCACAACAGTCAATATTTCACCACTGTTTCCATTAGAAAAATTGGGTGTCTGGCCCATTTCCACGTCCAGAAACCCACTGATGATGCCTTGCAAACTTGATGTTGGCGCTGGCGCGGCAGGGGAATTCCCATAAGTCCAATAACTTAATTCATCTGGTGCATTAGAGACATCACTCGTACAGGCCATGTTTTTGACTCCCATGGCAAATGCAAATGAACTATTTGTTTTAGCCCAGCCGCTATTGCTTGCTCCATTCTTCCCTTCCGCGGACAGAGCGGCCATACTTTTGAGGGTCAGTTTTGTGATCCCGTCAGAGAAGTTTAGGGGAATATTGGCAATCGAGTTCTGCGTATTATAAACAGCGTTAAGACTGTTCTGCAGGTTCTGACTTGATTGCCCTTCTACTTCCACTAAACCGGAAAAATGCTGTAAACCGCCGGCCGCTGCAGGCAAAGTAGCGGCTGCAATTGTGCCAGCGGTAGCACCAGCCGTAGCTCCAGCGGTTAATCCAGCCGTTGCTACCGTGATACCGGTGCCTACTAGGCCCAACAACTTCTGAGTATTTAAGTTCCAGTTATAAACAACGTTACTTTCTAATTCCTTAAATATGAGGTCTTCTTTAAAGGCTGCCCCTAAGCCTGGAATAGAACGGGAAAACTGAAAGCTCTCAGCAGCCCCTGCGTTTGCTCTTTTTGTCAGTAAACCGCCGGAATTAACGATAATACTCGACTCCAAATCGCTATAGTAATTCGCTGTTGCGACAATCTCGCCGTTACAACCGCTCAATGCACCGCAGTCCAAGCCTAGGTTGTTGATACAATTCATCCATAAACTCACTTCATGAGTGGCTTCAACTACCGGGTCTAACTCGATGCTATTCTCCCGTCCATTGTAAGTCACTCTATGAATACGGGCACCATGTGCTAACCCCATTGTGCTGTATTGCGTGACTGTCTTTCTCTTTACATTGCCAGAGCCAGTCAATTCTTGGTGCACTACCTCGGGGTGATTAACAAAATAATTTGGGGTAGGCAGTAGTGCTAAAGCCGACAGGCCAACCTCGCAATTGCATGTTATTGATTTGTTAATATTGCCTAACAGGAGCGGTTCTTCACCTGGAACACCAGTGGGCAGTCGATCTTCGTCCACACCCCACTTTCTTAGTACTGTTCTTGCTTCTTGTAAAACCCTGTCCGATGGCAGATTGTTATTAATATAGTTTGGCAATGACCCATGCTGGTTATACCTGGGTGTACGTCGAATATCATCCCACGCCTTAAATAAATCTCGATTGGTCGCCTGCAAATACGTTTCCAGGGTCAATCCATTTGCTTCTAATAGCTGGCTTTTGAACTTCGAATAAGTGAATGGCTTTAGACTTTTCATCTCGTCGATGAAGTCCGGCACATTGGGTTGACTTTGTTCTGAGCTTGATGATTTTTGGTACTCAGAATAGATATCGGGGTGATATTTTTCAAAGAATGAAATGACTTTTTGCTCACCTAGCTCGTTGGTAATTATTATCAGCCATGCGTAATACTCCTCTGGGGCCGCATCATTGGTATATTCCTCGATGGGTTCGATTTTATAAGCGCCTGACTTCCAGCCTTCGAATAAAGTCAGAAGCCCTGGAGAAACATGGAACACGCTATTTTCTCGACCATCCTCAGTGTTAGTTAATGTTGTGTCACGCTCTGCCTCAGCATGTGAACACATACTTGAGATAGAGAGTGATAGGAAAAATAGTATTTTTTTCATTATTAAAAAGCCCTGTTGGTCATTTTCTTAACAGGCGATAGCAGATAATCACCTTAACCGAATCGGTTATAAAACTACCGTCCCAGCATTGGGACAAAGAAATGCTAACAGGACATTTTTTCCTATTACATGATTACTGAGGGGCAAATTAGGGTAAATTTTTTACTTTTAGTGGTCATTGCAATGATGCTAGCTCAGAACCGGGTTCGATTTAGAAACATGTCAGAGAGCGCCGCTCTACATGTCAAGTTCAAGCACCTTAGGACAGGCTTGAAGACAGATGAATACAATACTTTCATCACTGACAGGATATTTGTCACTGCCAAAATCATCATGATGACTGCCCAATGTGTCTTGTTCCATAGCTTGAACAAAACTTTCAGGGCCTATGAAATAGGGTACCTGAGACAACGCTTTACAATAATTCACAGCTCCCAAAGCACTCTTCATAAAGCCATCGACTTCCCCGCACGTTAGAAGAGGCTTATCGTTTGGCGGGTTTCCGTAGATATTGCATCCTTGCAAGGATTTACTGAGACTTGCGCCAGCTGAGCCCGAAGGAATGGGATAAGTTGGATCCATGTTATACCAAAGCTCGGCTTGGGTCTGATCAAGACTTATCAGATTTATGGTTTGCGATGAGAGTTGAGATGAATTGCAACTGGCGGTTAACTCTTGCTGATGAGGCAACTCGTGTGCTGATGCTAAATGCCCAACGGCTAATAGAAGAAACAGAAATTTTGTTCGGTTCATAGTTGTATTTCAATGATAGTCGCTGTTGGGATTAGTGCTAACGATGGTCACACAAGCAGATTTTTTTCACAATATTCCTCGCAGGATAAATAGGGTAAAGAAATTTATACCCACTTTTTCCTATTCATATCGCCACATTCTTTCATCGATTATTAGTTGCCAGAAAACACCCCACCTCGGGAGCATTATTTGTCAGCTCAAGTTCAGATCTTCAAATACAAGCACCAAAAAAAACGGCAACAATGTGATTAACAATGTCGCCGTTCGAGATCAGAGTTGACGGAATCTAATGATTAGAACTCCTTCAAAATCGTCAATTTTAACCTTACGGTTTTATCTAAAAAGCCCCTGTGGTGGTTTTATTAGCATCGGCATTGAAGGTATTGTTGCCGCCCGACTGCCACTCAATATCTTGGCTTGGGTTGCTTTCATTGCGTTTTAGACACTTCCAACTGACGCTTTGCCCAGTGGCTACCTGAATGGTTTTACTCCAAGTCGGGAAGCCGGCTACATCTAGCTTGATTGCATTGCTCGGGCTCCATGCCCCCAGTTCAGCAACACTGCCGACGGCGTAAACCGATTGGCCGGTAACCGTATTGCCGTTGTTACAGACAAAAGTCACATCGACAACGTTGCCGGTATTACCGCTCTTTTTGTTTACTGTAATTTGCTTACTATCATCGTTGAACGTGATGTCGTAGGTTCCGGCACCTTGGGTAATCAAGACGTCTTGATTCGGGTAGGCTTCAGACCAATTTGTAAAACGTGTGATCTTGAAGCGCGGGTTATTGTTAGCAAAAGTTTGGGTGGTTCTCCATAATCCATCACTGAAGCTCATGGCACTGGTGCCCCATGAATTTGCTGTGCCACGAAAATACGCATCATCCCAAATAGCGCCGTCTGGGTCGCCACCGCCCATGTTAGTTCCAACATGGATTGCCGAAGCGTTGTAAACAGCCACATTAAAATTGGCACGACCGTCGCTGCCAACCGTTATGCTCGGGCCGGTACAGGCCTTAGTTGCGCTGTTAAATTCACCGTTGATAATGTCACAATATTCGCCTTCGGGCATGCCAGTTTGTAAGCTTTGAACCAGTGTTGAGTTATCTTCACGGTTGATTGCGACAAAGCCTAGACCGCCCCGACCAAATGCGATTTGGTTGTTGCCATTGTCCCACCAATTGCTTAAGACAAACTGTGCCTGAGTGGCATTACGAAAACCAACCATGTTGGCCACACCTCTCCAACGATGCTCGCACACCCAGTTAACGCTACAAGCGTCACCTGAGTTTGCGCCATTCGCTGGCGGCCCTTGATCATGATCGTCAAAGCGATAACTCGACATTACTTTGGGGTACCCATAAGGATAGGCCAGCGCAAAAATTTCACCGATGTAGTACAGACCGCTGGTGTCTTTATAGGTCAGAGTGTTGCTTGTATTTTGCCGCTGGTCATCGTGATTCGAAACAAAAACAACCGCTTTATCACTCGGCAACCATCCAGAAAAATTGACGATATTGCGAAGATCCTTCAGTGGCGCGCGACCTTTAAAGTAGTGCCCCATGGTGCGTTCAAAATTGAATTCTGTTACATCGCCAACGCCAGTATATTCAGATGGTGATACCGCTTCGCCAGCAGCGCCAATAACTTCCTGAAAAATATAGGTTGCTTGATTCAGCTTAGATTTTATCGCGGCTATATCAGCAACCGGAATGTGTTTCGCTGCGTCAATTCGAAAGCCCGCCACACCGAGACCGATTAGGTCATTCATATAATCGGCGATTTTTTGACGCACATAGTCTGACTCAGTTTTTAGGTCATTCAAGCCAACCAAGTCACAATTCTGTACCTGCCAGCGATTTGTATAATCAATGTTTGACGACGCGCAGCCGTGGAAATCATTTGTGCCAAACGGCACCTCTGGAAAACTTCTGTCCAAAGCTGCCATATGGTTGATTACCGCATCGACGTAAATATCGACACCAACCGCCTGACAACGATCGACCATATTCTTAAATTGGCTGCGATTGCCACTTCGACCAGTTATTTCATAACTAATCGGCTGATAGCGAGACCACCATTCATCACGAGTTATGGATTTTTGTGGCGGCGAGACTTGTACGGCGGCGAAGCCCTTAGGCCCAAGGTGCTGCTCACACTCCTGCGCTATGTCACTCCAACTCCATTCGAATAGATGAACAAATGCGGTTCGAGACTGTGCTTGAGCTGTTTGGGTGATGCCTAATAACAATAGAAAGCTGATAAAAATACTGCAAATAGTCCTGGCCGAAAATCGGCTGCTTGAGTACGTAGGGCTCCTCATATAATCCTCTTTAATATTTAATATAAACTGGGGGACTAACAGGATAGGGCGGCAATTATGGCGACACAATTAACGACATACGTATTCAATTGAGCAGATCTGCCTATGAATACGTATTCATCGAAGGATCAGAGCCATAAAACTTAATCAGCGAGCTTATGCAGGCAAAACCAAATAGCAAACTTTAAGATACAATAGTCTAGCAAAGTTCGGGGGCCATAGAAAAATCAGGCACTTGAACTGAGCGATAAACTTCCTTAAACTATATCTATGGTAAAGGATTATCCAAATTTAACTTTGTTTCTCAAGCGTTGCTTACCAACGAGAACAGATATTGTCTGGCTAGTACTGCTTTCAATGCTATGCAATGCGGTATTGCCGTTACCTGTAAATGCCGCACCGTATACGCTAGGCACGGCTACGTCAGCGACACCCAACCAAGTTCTGATGTGCACCTCAAGGGGATATCAATGGGTTGACGTTAGCAGCTTAACCGAGACCAAAATCGATAGCGCGCATTGTTTGCTATGCCTCAGCATCGACCATCATTCAGTCGCCATACTCCCGAACCACACCATTGCGCTGTTACAGCAATCGCAGCAGTTTCAGGCCATCACGGCACTGGCCGATTTTCCCTCGGCAAATCCCAAGTTACCCCGAGTGCGCGCACCACCAATAATTCTCTAGTTCGAATATCTAAGTCGAACACGATCCATCGTTATGTCTATATAGCTGATTATGTCACTGTATTGACGATATTTAGTTGCCTGATACATCGGGCTAATTGAGAGAATTTATTATGAAAAAAACATTATCTATCGCAGCTGCTATCGCAACCACTATGGCCGCAACCTTCTGTGCCACCGCTCATGCCGATGGCCAATCCAACCACAAGTCGACCGCGTCGTCTCATGCACCGCTGGGTGTGATGGGAGACCACCTACACAATCAAGGCGAGTTTATGTTTTCGTATCGCTATATGCATATGGATATGGACGGCAGTCGAATTGGCACTCGACGCGTATCAGCGCGTGACACGGTTGGTACTATGGGCCAGCCAGGTCAGTTTTTGGTCGCGCCCACTTCAATGCCAATGGACATGCACATGCTAGGAGCGATGTACGGTTTGTCAGATAACATCACGCTAATGGGTATGGCAAGCTATGCAAGTAATTCGATGGATCACCTAATTCGAAACGGTCGCGAGTTTACCACACGCTCATCTGGTATCGGCGACACCAAACTAAGCGCAATGGTTAGCCTTTTCGACAATGGCCAGCACAAAGTGCATTGGCAACTCGGCGTTAGCCTGCCTACCGGCTCAACGACCAAACGTGATGACACACCGGCAATGAAAGATGCATTTTTACCCTACATGATGCAGATCGGCTCTGGCACCTATGACATATTGCCAGCGATCACTTATGCAGGTCGAAGAGATACGGTAAGTTGGGGGGCACAATTAAACGCCGTGGTCCGCACGGGTAACAACGACGAAGGCTACACCTTAGGTGATCAGCTGGGCGCAACTTCTTGGATCGCCAAAGATCTGAATGACCATCTCAGCCTATCCTTACGCGTTAATTATCAAGATAAAGATGCTATTGACGGACAAAATCCAGCATTAAACCCTAGCACCATTCAAACGGCCGTCCCAGCGTTGCAAGAAGGCGAGCGGATCGATTTGTCGCTGGGTGTAAATTATCTATTCGGCAACGGTCACCGCTTGGCTATTGAATACGCCAGCCCGGTTCGGCAAGACTTAGTAGGCCCGCAGCTTGAGATAGATTCGGTATTGACCTTAGGCTGGCAAAAAGCATTCTAAACGCGCCAACCAGAGCTCACTATAACACCTCACTTAAGTACTTTAATGAGGTGTTATAATCACTGTTGCTAGATATTATTTTGACCAAAAAAATGAGCAACAAAGCCCAAACAAACAAGAAACCACCCTCGCTCATTTCGTTAATGTTCGAAGCTAGAGCGGCCGTCGATTTCGCCTCGGTTCCTTTGTCTTTACTTGGGAGTAAATTCTCCGCAAAGGCAAACGAGGGCGCGTTACCAATTATCATGTTTCCTGGCTTTGGCTCAGATGAACGTTACTTAAAAGCTCTCGAATACTATTTACGCAACTTAGGCTACAGCACCGAAGGTTGGGGTTTGGGGGCAAATTTAGCAGGCGCCGACATTCAACATACACTCGAAGACCTATCGCCGATTTGGGAGTTCGACTACCCTGAAAACTACACTCCCGAAACATATAAAGGTGAGGGTGGAGTACCAATGTTATGCGAAAAAGCGATTGATCGAGTTAGGCAACGCTCGGAAGACCTAGACTCACCAGTGGTTATTATTGGTTGGAGCTTAGGCGGTTATATCGCCAGGGAGTGCGCTCGCGAATTACCCGACCATGTAGCCCAGATTATTACCTTTGGGGCACCGGTTATTGGGGGTCCAAAATACAGCCGCGCGGCGGCTCTATTTAGAGCAAGAAAGTATAATTTAGATTGGATAGAGCAAGCGATTGAAAAACGTAATAACAAACCCATTAGCCAACCAATAACCTCAATTTACAGTAACAGCGACGGCATAGTCGCCAGCCATGCAGCGCTTGATTCAGTTAGCCCCAACGTACAGAATATTCAGATAAACGCAGCACACTTAGGCATGGGCTTTAATCGTAAAGTATGGAAAGTCATTAAAGACTCGCTTTATGCTGAATCGCAAAAGCGTCTTAATCGCGAGTAATTTAGGCCTATATAACAAGCGCGGCGTAGACGTCATCGTCTATACAAATACTATTTGCGTTGAACATATTAACCGTTGCATTCGACACATTAATTCTCGCTAATACACTGGATGTAGACTAAGGGTAGGCGACACTCTAAAATGATTTAATCATTATTTGCTTCTAACTATCGCCAAGGCATCAAAACATGAGCTCATTAAACTCCAAACTTATTAAGAATAGTAGCTACATTAACGGCCAGTGGCATTCAGGCAATGGTGAGAGTTTTGCTGTGACTAACCCAGTAGACGGTGAAACGATCTGCACGCTCAAAGGCGCCGATAAAAGTGATGCGACTTTAGCGGTCGATGCCGCCGTTGCCGCGATGCCCGAATGGAGAGCCAAAACAGCTAAGCAACGTTCGGCTATCTTACGTCGCTGGTTCGAACTTATCATGCAAAACCAAGATGATCTGGCGGCGATTCTTACCGCCGAGCAAGGTAAACCACTGAGCGAAGCCAAAGGCGAAATCGCCTACGGGGCTAACTACATTGAATGGTTCGCCGAAGAAGGTAAACGCATTTACGGTGACACCATTGCTGGCGCTACAACTAGCTCTCGCGTGGTGGTGATCAAACAAGGTGTGGGCGTTGTCTCGGCCATTACACCGTGGAATTTCCCCAATGCAATGATCACTCGCAAAGCGGCTCCTGCGTTAGCGGCGGGTTGTGCGTTCATTGTTAAGGCCGCTCAAGAAACTCCATTATCCGCCCTAGCCCTAGCCGAGCTCGCGCAGCAAGCTGGAATTCCAGCAGGCATATTCAACGTAATCGTAAGTAACTCCTCACGCCCGATCGGTGAAGTACTAACTGGCGACCCCCGTATCGCTAAATTCTCGTTCACCGGTTCAACCGAAGTCGGCAAAATATTGTTAGCGCAATGCGCCACCACGGTAAAGAAAACCTCAATGGAGCTTGGTGGTAACGCGCCATTCATCGTCTTTAACGACGCCAATATCGACGACGCAGTTCAAGGCGCCTTAGTTTCAAAATTTCGTAACGCCGGCCAAACGTGTATTTGCACTAATCGAGTATTTATACAAAGCGGCATCTATCAGGAGTTCGCTGAAAAATTAGCCTCCGAGGTGACTAAATTATCCATCGGTGATGGTAGCCAAGCCAATGTTGACGTCGGGCCGCTTATTAATGACGAGGCAATCGAGTCAGTATCAGGCTTAGTTAATGATGCGATTAGTCAGGGTGCCAAGGTACTCGTTGGTGGTCATGTAGACGATTTAGGCTCGCGCTTCTTCCAACCAACGGTGCTGATCAATGTTACGCCAGATATGAGCGTGGCCACTGAAGAGATTTTTGGCCCGGTTGCACCATTGATTGAGTTCGATACTGAAGAGCAAGCTATCAAGCTCGCCAATGATACCGAGGTTGGTTTGGCATCGTATATCTACACCCGTGATATTGGCCGAATATGGCGTGTCGCTGAGGCGCTCGAATACGGTATGGTCGGTATTAACGAGGGAATTATTTCAAATGAAATGGCTCCATTTGGTGGCGTTAAACAATCAGGTATGGGCCGTGAAGGATCGAAGTATGGCTTAGAAGATTACTTAGAAATTAAGTACCTTTGCATGGGCGGCTTAGACCATTAGCTTAGGCCATTAAAGTAAGGCATGAAACTAATAACGCCAGCCGCCGAGCATTATTCAGAACTACTGTCATGGATAACTAGCGCTCAGCAACTAGCAGATTGGGCGGGTCCAAATATGGTTTACCCGAGTGATGTCAAAAAACTAACCAGCGACTTGCAATCAAAAAACTGGCCGTCGTTTGCACTAGTCTCACAGGACAATCAATTACTTGCTTTCGGACAGTATTACCTTAGGCAAGGGTGCTGCCATTTATGCCGATTAATCGTGTCACCAACGCATCGAGGCAAAGGCATAGCTAAACAGTTGATAGAGCGCATTTCTATTCAAGGCTGCCATCAGTTAGAGGTAAATACTCAATCTCTATTTGTGTATACGTATAACTCTTCAGCAATTAAAGCCTATCAAAAACTTGGTTTCGTGACCAAACAATACTTCGCCACCGACGCCATGAAAAACTGTCTATACATGACTAAGGATTAAAACTCATGGGGGCCAAATGTGACTACAACTGCGAGCATAATATAAATCAACCCCTTGTGGCCCATTAGACGTTATGAGCAAGCATGACAACCGTCACCACAATTAAGACCACGCCTGCGTTTAAAAATTAAGGTTGTGAGACAGCTCTACACCGTTGAAAATCTTCATCTAATAAGGAAGCTTCCAGTAATGGTGGCCTCTCCTTGGTGTTTTGGGAGTACCTGTCATATCAATGCGACCTGGATCGGTAGATAGAATAATGGGTCTCATCTTGTTAAATAAGACGTTCGTCCACCACCTCCAGACATAATTATCTTTTGCCCCATAGGCAAGGCATCTTGCCGATAAGCCGCCGTGACTGGCATCGTCTGCGACCTCTTTATGTTCAGCGTTATTCCATTTTACAAATTGTTGATTAGTGCCCTGTGGATCGTATCTATACTTCACCATTTGCGTGTGAAGATATTGATAAATTTGAAACGCTGCTGATACCTCATAATACGATTCTTCCTTTTCAATTTTTTTGTGCATATTGTTTCTGACCGCATTAAAATAAGCAAATGATGCGCTCCAGTTGAATGGCAGCGGCGCATTAACCGGATACTCTGTATCGCCTTCTTCGCGTAGACTTGCATACCAAGGTGTATTCACCATTCTACCCTGTCCATATGTCCCTGGAACCGCTTCAAACATCCGCTCTTTATAAAAACGTGAGGTTTTTTCTGTTGCCTTCAAATAAATTTTCGCAGTGACCTCATCTTCTGATCTTATTATCGCAACACCTAACTCAGCCAAATAAGCCCATGCAGCAACCGCTTGGGGGATTTCTAAACCGGATTTTGATTTGTATATGGAGTAAACGGCACCATCACCATCACTCTCAATTTTTTGCAATATCATTAGATCTTCCTGCCTTAGAGGATCCACTCCCAATACGTTATTAACATTTACCCAATACCTTACATCGTCCCAAAACTCCAAACCACTTGTGGCGGATGCAGTATTCACCAAACAGAAATATATTAGCAAGTAAAGGGCTGCTTTTTTGATCATCATAGTATTTTCTCTCACCTAAATAGTATTGGAAAATTAGCGCGGCTAAAGTATACAGAACATCTTACATGGACAAGCCAAAAAATTCCAAATAGTGAGGCGTGTTCTAGTCAACTCATAATTGGGAAAAAAAGACTAACCGATGTTATGCAGAACTGGCTATAACTGACTAAACATTTAAATTTTATAGAACCAGACATTAGCGGCCAATAATTAAATTCGCTAGCGGAGATAAGCGCTACTGCTTGAAGCTTAGCGCGGCGGCCCGGAAATTAAGATTCAGGCTCGGAGACATCATCAGTGAGCGCAATGGCGTCGAGCTTGCTGGCGTCAAATTGAATAACCTTGGGCTCGAGCTCCGGCATCGACTTATTTGCCTTATTCGAGAGTGTGTGAAAACGACTCACTTTGCTTTGCATTCCCGACAGCGAAGTTACTGTATCGTTGAAGTGTGTGCTGGCGGTATTCAGAGTTTTGCCGAGCTTACTTAAGCGCTCGGATACCAGCACTACCGAATTAAAAATATCGTTGGCTTTTTCGCCAATTTGGCGCGCTTCTTTATTACTTCGATCAAGCATCCAGAGGTTAGCAACGGTACGCAAAATCGGAATCAACGTTGTGTGCGATACCAAAATGATGTTTTTACTATAACCGAAACCGAATAGCTCAGGATCTTGCTTCATGGCTTCAATGTAGGCGGGCTCTACCGGCATAAACATTAAGATAAAATCTGGGCTATGGAGCGCGCTTAGGTTGGTATATTCTTTTGCAGCCAGCTCATTGATATGAGCACGCACCGCAGCCACGTGAGCCTTCATAGCAAGTGCTTGTTGCTCTGTCTCGGCGGCTGAACAAGCTCGTTCGTAAGCGTTTAATGAGACTTTACTATCAATAACAATGCACTTGTCGGCGGGCAGTTTGATTAAGTAATCGGTTTGCTTGCGCTTACCCTCTTGATCGGTAAACGAGCTTTGCTTCTGGTAATGATCATGCTCAATAAGGCCGCTCATTTCCAGTGTACGTTCAAGCTGAGCTTCGCCCCAAGCACCACGTTGTTGAGAGTCGCCTTTCAACGCGGTGGTGAGACTACTGGCTTCATCACGCATTTTAATGCCCATTTTCATGACATTTTCGATTTCGGTTTTAAGGTTGGTATTGCCCTTTACCGATTCGTCGTGAACTTCGTTTACTCGCTTTTGGAACCCTTCAATCTGATCCTGCAGCGGTTTTATTAGCGCACTCATGCCTTCTTTGTTTTGTTCAGCGAGCATCGCTTGACGTTCCTTAATGATCTCTTCTGAAACCACTTTGAACTCAGTTTTAAGTTGCCCCTTTTGAATCTCAAATTGGGATTTCAGTTCGAGTAGCTTTTCTTGCTCAGCTCGTAGCTTGGCATTTTGCTCGCGCACATCAGCTTCCAGCCGACTGACTTTACGATAACTGTTATCAACCATCTCGCGTAAGCCAAGACGCTCATTCTCGTTGGCAATGAGTTGCGCCGCTTTCTCATCGCGACTGCTTTTAAGCTCGGCTTTGTCAGCAATTAGCTGTGAGATTAGAGTGCTACTGCTATCTACTTTTTGACTCAGGATTAAGTTATTACTCCCCACTACCTCAATTTGCTGTTCATTGGTGGCTTTGCTTATCTCTAATATTTGGCGCTGCGCGTCTAACTTAACTAGTCGCTTTTTGCTTTTTGCGCTCACAAACAACAATGCAATAACACTAATCGTAATTACAGACACCAGCCAATAAACTGGTAGGCTTTGATTTAGCCAGGTTTGTAACCAAAGTTGTAGGTCGTATAAAGCATTCTCCATTCAGCATTTACCACGTAAGGTCATCGGGAATTTGATAGTCGGCATACGGGTCATCTTGATCTGGTGCTGCCGCTTCAGTATTGGTATTTACCACTACGTATTTAGCGTCACGTTCAGCGATTTTTTCAGCCACTGTTTTTGGAACCAACTCAAACGCCTCGTTGCCCATCGATATAATGACAATTTGATCGCGTGACAATTGTTTTTGTTGCTCGTCGGTAACGTAAATCTTCTTGACCTTTTTCTTTAAGGTAAAGCTGTATGAGGTATCTCCGTCTTTACGATCAAGCTTGGCACTATCAACGAGCTGTTTGATTTGTGCAAACTTAGCTTTGGCAGCCGCTTCGGCTTGGCGCTGCTCGTTCAAGCGCTTATCTTTCTTGGCTTTATCAAGCATCGCGCGCTGGGTACGCAATTGAACCTCACTTGGCTTATTGCGATTCTTCTTTGCAACCTGTGGCTGCTTTTTCTTCTTAGCGGGTTTAGCGGCTGTTTTCTTAGCCAGGCCAGCTTTTAATAATTGGTCTTTTAATGAAAGGCTCATGCGAATAATCCGTTTACTTGTTCAAAGCTAAATTCGTATCGTTGAAAGCAGAAGTGGCAATCGACTACTAAACTCGGTTTACCTTGCTCTTGCTGTTCGTTGATTAGTTTTTGTATATCGTCTTTACCAAGGCTCTTTATTGCACCAAGCGATTTCTCGGCTGAGCAAATGCAACCAAACTGCATTGCCTCAGATTCGAATAAGCGACACGATTCATCGTGAAACAGGCGCGTTAACGTTTGCTCGGCACTTAGGCTAAATGCTTCTTCAGCGTTTAAAGTATTAAGTAATGACTTAATGCGCGTAAAGTGCTCGTCGGCGGCGACTTTATCGTTGACTTTGTCTTGCGGTAAAGCGTGTATCGAAATACCGACCGCTTGTTGCTGATCGGCAAGCAAACGAAACAAACTCGGTAATTGCTCGGAACGCTGAAAGTAGTCTTCCAGACATTCGCCCAAACTGGCGTGCTCGATTGGTACAATGCTTTGGTAGCGCTCGCCTTGGTCTGGCGAGATAGTAATCGCTAAGGTCGCTCTATTCCCCAAGCCATCTAAGGCTATCTGATCATTCGCTGGTAGTTCCTCTGAGTCGTACTCAGAAATAGCCCGTACTCGGCGATCAGACATGCAATCGGCCATGATAAATTTAATTGGGCCATCTGTGCGCAACTGAATGGTTAAACTGCCATCAATCTTTATGCTGTCACGTAATAGTGTCGCAGCGAGTGCGAATTGGTTAAGTAAACTAGCAAGATTGGCAGGGTAATGATGGGTTGCTTGAATTGACTCACATGTCTCGCTTAAACGAACAATGCAGCCGCGAGCGTCGATCTCATCGAATACAAAGCGCTGTCGAATATCTGAATTTATCATGGGTAAAACTGTGTCTGTATGGTTAGCCATTATAAATCTAATTGGCGTAATTCATAAGGTTAAATCGGCTCAAATTGCTGAAAGCTATGCGCCAATAATATACTTAGTCTAGCAACCCATAGTCTAGAACCATAGTCTAGAACCGCAGACTAACAATCAAAGACTAACAACCACAGTCGGCTACACCAGCAGCCAAACGATAACGATCGATAGCAAAATTCGGTAGATCACAAACGGCATCATACCGACACGCTCGACAAAGCGCATAAACCAATGCATACAGGTAAATGCGACAAGTGCTGACAAGCCGGCAGCTAGAAATAGTAAGCCCCATTCAACTGCCTGCTCGCTGACCGCCAGTTCGGCACCCTTTAATAAGCCTGATAAAGCTATTATTGGTACCGCCATCAAAAATGAAAATCTAGCGGAGGCTACCCGACTAAAGCCCAGGGCTAGTAAAGCGGTCATTGTGACTCCCGAGCGAGATGTTCCAGGTATCAGGGCGAACGCTTGAGCCATGCCGACCAAAAATGTTTGCTTCCAAGTCAGAGATTCAACTGGCGCGCAATTCTGCGCGCCATTTCGATCTGCCCAACCAAGCAATATCCCGAACACCAGCGTGCTTGCTGCAATTATCCACGCGGCGCGTAAATTAGCTTCTATAAAATCACCAAGAAAAAGCCCAGCGAGCCCTGCCGGAATTGTGGCAAATATTACTAACCAGCCCAATTTACCGTGCACATCCCAGTTAAAACCTCGCCAACCAGCAAACCATGCAGGCGCTATCTGCTGAATTTCTTTGTTCAAAAAAACAACCACTGCAAGCAAGGTGCCAACATGAACGGCCACATCAAAAGCCAATCCTTGGTCGGCCCACCCTAGTAATTTTGGCACTAAAATTAAGTGTGCCGAGCTTGATATAGGTAGAAACTCGGTAATGCCTTGAACAATGGCTAAGACGATCGCTTGAAAAATGTCCATTTTGAATTAGGGGTGAAGATAGTGAACGTTAATGGGTTATAGTAAGTTTTTAGCCCTTTATTTGCACGAACATATGAGTCATCAAGCAAAAACCATTTTGATTACCGGCGGTGCTAAGCGCATTGGTCGGCAAATGGCCATCACTTTGCACCAAGCCGGTCACAATATCATCGTGCATTATCGCTCATCAGCTGGGCCAGCCTCAGAGCTTGTCGCACAGTTGAACAAGAAGCGTGACGCCAGTGCTGTTGCGCTGCAAGGCGAATTGTTAAATACCGCTGCGATTCCGAGCTTGGTGGCTGAGGCAGCCGATGCCTTTGGCGGAATAGACGTGCTAATAAACAATGCATCGACTTTCTACCCAACGCCAATTGAATTACTGCAAGAAGACTTTTGGAACGACTTGGTTGGCAGCAACCTCAAAGCGCCTGCATTCATGGTGAAAGCTTGTGTACCTTATATACGCGAACGAAATGGATCAATCATTAACATCGTTGATATTCATGCTCGTAAACCGATGGCGAACCACCCCGCTTATTGTTCGGCAAAAGCCGGTTTGGAAATGTTAACCATGTCTCTAGCACGTGATTTGGCCCCTTACATTCGAGTAAATGGCGTATCGCCCGGCGCAATTTTGTGGCCAGAAGATGATAGCGGCGTGGCAGAACAACAAGAAATACTAGAAAAAATACCGATGGCCCGCCTGGGTCAGCCTGAAGATGTCGCTAGTTTAGTTAGTTTTTTAGTTGACCAAGGCGACTATATTACCGGGCAAATAATCGCCGTCGACGGTGGGCGCTCAGTCGTTATTTAACTCAGTCGTTATTTAAATAGTCAGATGGTAAGAAAAATCTTGGCCTACGACACCGCCCATCTGCCAGCGCTTATGGGCGTTTACCACGCTCTATAATCACACCGACATTTTTAACTCCCTTCACTGCTTGCCCTTTATCAAGCTTTATTCGCACCCAAGGCGTACTAAATTGATCTAGTATCAATGTTGCGATACGCTCAGCCAATGTTTCAATCAGCTCGAAAGCATTTTCTTTAGCATAAGCTTGAACGCTTTGGGTAATCGCCTGATAGTCGAGCGCGTCTTTTAAATCATCATTCTCCGCTGCTTTACCAGCATCGGTAGCCAGTTCAATGTCGAGTATTAACGTTTGCGTGATGGCTTTTTCCCATTGCCACACACCGATGGTGCATTCGCATTTCAAGCCATGTAGATAGATGATGTCCATTATTTATTCCAATTAGAGTGGTGATTCTAAAAGTTGAATTTTACACAATTTTATTAACTCCATTTACTCTAACACAGTACAATTATACTTCTTAAAAAAGGCAGCCATTTAGGCGATAAAACACCATGTTTGAACTACCTTCTTTTATCTGGCCTATTCTAGGCTATCTGTTTGGCTCGATCTCGAGTGCGGTGCTGGTCTCCAAGGTGTTCCGTTTAGGCGACCCGAGAGAAACCGGCAGCGGTAATCCCGGCGCGACCAATGTTTTGCGCTCAGGCAATAAATTTGCTGCGGCTCTGACTCTTATCGGGGACGTACTCAAAGGGGTTGTTCCTGTATTGCTAGCCCAGTATGCCGAGGTAAGTAGTGGCGTATTAGCAATGGTCGCTATCGCTGCATTTATGGGGCATTTATTCCCAATATTTTTTGGCTTTAAGGGCGGCAAGGGCGTTGCCACCGCGATTGGCGTTTTTCTAGCACTCAGCTGGCAATTGCTTGTGGTGTTTATACTTACATGGGCATTGGTCGCAGCGATCACCCGTTACTCGTCACTGGCATCACTAATAGCAACGGCGCTAACTGGTGCAGCAAGTTTCGCGGTCTTTAATCAAGAACATCAATTGCAGTTGATAGGCGCAATTTTTTGGATCGTGGCGTTTACCTTTCAACGCCACAGAGAAAATATCGAACGCTTAAAAAATGGTACGGAAGGCAAAATCGGTCAGAAAGCTGAATAATGCCGATGGCCGAAGGGCTGCGAGCCTTACTGCTACGACTACGCTCGTAGCCTGCCTAAGCTATTCATTTTTCCTTGCTTGTATTACTCTTGCTTCTAATAATATAGCTACTTACCTAAACGACAACTTGGTTCGAGCTCTACGCTGCTATCAAGCAAGTGCAGGTAGGTATTAAGACTGTGATAACAGGCGACACTATTGACGGTTTCTGCTTGCTCAAGTGAGCTGACTTCGACTTCATGCCAGACGTGTTGGTAGCCCATTTCCGGTAATGGCAACCTCGGTACAATATCAGGCTGATTGACAATTCGAATGCCATCGACGATGTTGCTGTGGTAGGCATTAGCAAAGGCCGAGTCGCCGGTCAGAGGCGAGGCAAAGGTAAGCGATTTTACCGATGTCGAAGCCATCAACTGAGTTGCGCTGTAGGCGGTCAGAGTTGCTAATGAAGAGCCTAGACTGTGGCCAACAACAATTAGCGTCTCGATGTCGTGCAGCGATTCAAGGTAATCATTAAGGCTTATCGCAGATGCGCTATCGGGCGACGCTAAGGTGAAGCTGCTAAATATTTCCTTGAAGCCTAGCTCCACCTGGCCATGTGTCGCCTTGTCGGAAAACGGAACAAGCTCAAATTTAACTTCATCAATCCACTCCTGAGCGCCGCTGGTGCCTCTGATTGAGATCACCAGTGTGCTTGAGCTGTCGTTTGAACGCCATATATGCCCGTAAAATTCTTGTCGCTGCGAACCTGCTTTATCTTTACCCTGAAGGTTTGCAATCGGCGTGAATTGTTTGAGTAAATCAGCCTCTCGAGGAAAGCTTGATGCAGTCGGGAAGCTAGGATTGGCCTGTCTCGGCTCAGCTTCGAATAATGCGTAGTCAATTAGAATCAATCGACCAAGATTTACGATTTCGCTTTTGGTAAAGCCGAAGTTAGCCGTATCGTTTAAATCAATTTGGTACTTACCAGCTTTATCACAGCTGGATAAAAGCGCCGACAAAAAAACAATAATAAAGGCAGCAATAAGGTGTCTTGCCATAAAAATGGATTTGGCGCGATCCCGCGCTCCCTCAAGATAGATGTGATTCGATAACTAGCAGTTAATAATAAACGAGTACTACTTTGTCTGCCCTTTATCTTAACCTTTAATTGATTTAGGAGGGGACTGCAATAATCGCGATGGCTAGCACACAAGTAACGACTACTAAAGAAATCAAAATGTCCTTGCTTACATCGTTCAGTTTCATGTTTTTATTCATACTTCTCTGGCGCGTAGGGTGAGTCTGACGAGATAGCATCTCGCATGCGGCAGAGTTAACCTTAGACCATCATCTAGCTCAAGTCTGTAATCCATATGGACTAATACAATTAGACTAGATGACCAGCAGTCCCAAACACAATAGACGAAAGACCTCTAGCCTATAAACATCTAATCCTAAATAGGAAGCAGCTCTTCTAGCGACCAACGAGGTTTAACCTGAAAGCTTAAATCAGGGCTCGCTTGATGCAGTCGCTTGGAGCCAGCGTAGGCGATCATGGCGCCATTGTCAGTGCAGAACGCGATTCGCGGGTAGAACAACTCGCAGCCAATCTTATCGGTCATGATTTTAAGTTGCTCACGTAGGCGAATATTAGCACCAACACCGCCGGCCACGACTAATCGCGTTGCCTTAGTGTGCTGCAAAGCGCGTTTGCACTTGATCATCAGTGTATCAACGGCCGCATCTTGAAATGCATAAGCAATATCGCAAACGGTTTGCTGATCGATAAACTCTTTTTCAACCGTATTAAGTGCAAAGGTTTTTAGGCCACTATAACTAAAGTCCATACCTGGTCGATCTATCATCGGGCGAGGAAATTTAAAGCGTGTTGGGCTTCCAAGCTCTGCAGCTTTAGCCATGGCTGGGCCACCGGGGTAACCCAAGCCCAAGATCTTGGCCGTTTTATCGAAAGCTTCGCCAACCGCGTCATCAAGCGTTTGACCTAAGATGCGGTATTCGCCAATGCCTTTAACCTCGGCTAATAAGGTATGGCCACCAGAGACCAATAGCGCAACAAATGGAAATTGTGGCGGCCTGTCTTCTAACATAGGGGCCAACATGTGCCCCTCCATATGGTGAACGCCGACCGCGGGCACTCCCCAAGAAAAAGCGAGTCCCTTAGCCACCGCGCTGCCGGCCAGTAACGCACCCGCCAACCCCGGGCCGCTGGTATAAGCCACACCAGTGATGCTTTCACGCTGGCAATCAGCTTGCTCAAGCACGGCTTCTACTAAAGGTATAACTTTACGAATGTGATCACGTGCAGCCAATTCAGGTACAACACCACCGTATTCTCGGTGGGTTTCAATTTGAGAGTATAAGGCGTGTGCGAGTAGGCCTTGCTCGCTGTCGAAAATCGCCACGCCTGTATCGTCGCATGAGGTTTCAATACCTAATACACGGTTGGGAACTGCTTTTGTCATGTAAGATGCCGCTCTGTTTAGAGCATATAGATGAATTGCTGATAGCACTAACGGGTCAATCAACGGTAAGCCCATAAAGGCTCTGGTTTAACATATTTTATAACTCAGAGGCCTCAATTGGCTAATTTATGTGCATAAGTATATACAAACACAGTCTAAACGGCTAGAATCGCGCGTCCTGAATGAGGAAACCTTCATTCCTTAAAGAATTTTTTAAACACAAATAGACAGATATGCCACAAGTAAAAGTTAAAAACGACGAACCATTTGACGTAATCCTTCGTCGCTTTCGCCGCTCGTGCGAAAAAGCAGGTATTTTCACAGAAATGCGTCGTCGCGAGTTCTATGAAAAGCCAACCTCAGTTCGCAAGCGCAAAGGTGCTGCTGCAACTAAGCGTGAAATGAAGCGCGCGTCGCGCGGTCGCATCCGCACTACTCGTCTATATTAAGCACCCCTTAACCTTTAAATTAAGGAAAGCTGAATATGTCGCTTAAAGATAAAATCTTTGCAGACATGAAGACCGCAATGCGTGCTAAAGACGCACCACTGCTTGAGTCTATTCGTATGCTACGTGCTGCGATTCAACGCAAAGAAGTAGACGATCAAACCGAGATCGGTGATGAGGAAGTGCTAGCGATTCTGCAAAAGCAGATCAAACAATCGCAAGACGCTATAACTCAATTCACCGCCGGTGATCGCAGTGACCTCGCCGACAAAGAGCAAGTTCATGTAGATAACTTAAAAGGTTACTTGCCTGAGCAATTAGGTGACGATGAAATCACTGAAGCAGTCGCCGCGGCCATAGCCTCTACCGGCGCCGAGTCTATGAAAGACATGGGTAAGGTGATGGGTGTTTTAAAAGGCCAACTTCAAGGCAAAGCTGACATGGGTAAGGTCAGTGGCATTATCAAGGCCAAGTTAAGCTAAGACCAAGTTAAGCTAGCACTGATAACACTACAGAGCCCAATCGGTTTGACAAAGCCTGAGCGATTATTTGCTTGGGCTTTTTTATGTCTAATTATTCGCTAAGCACTATTGCCAATACGCGTAGAGGATTAACAGCGAAAATGTGCCCACGAATAGCAATAAGGATAGCCAATTTTTCCGTAGTTCACTTACAGAGCTAGTAACCAAAAACACTGCCATAAGTATAATAACTTCCAGTGCCAGTTGCGGAGTAAATAGGGTGAAGGCGTAGAGTGATAATACGCTTTTCATCGAATCACCCTCGCAGGTAAAACCAGAATAGGCACACCCAAGCGCGATCACCACGAGGGCAACACAATGGTTAATTACGCCTAGCCGCAGCCAGAAGTTTACTGTCTTTAACTTGCTTTCTAAGGTCATTATCGGCGCAGTATAGCAAGCGCAAATCCTCCCTAATTCACGTGCGCGCATTTAGAAAAGAACCTGTCTATTAATGCCCGAAGAAACTGTCTATAGTATTCTCTTTATTGAAAGCATAGGCATGGACGATGCAGCACCTTATTATCAGGTTATATCGGTTTTTAGTTCAACATGTAGGCCATTCACACCAGGTAATCAGATCCATTTTTACGTTATCACTGATTGATCAGGCTTTTTCCATTGGCTGCGTATATGTATGGAAAGATATTATCGATAAGTACCTTATTAGTGCCGATGAATGGACCAGAAATGAATATTATCTAGGTCTGATGAGCTTGGTGCTGTTATGGCTGGCGATGAGCTTTGTCTCACGACTGGCTAAAAACTATCAGTTTTATAAAACAAGAGTCCTCGCTGATCAGGTAAGCATGGACTTTATGGCGCGCGCTTATAAGCATGTAATATCTCTGTCGTTGGATTTTCATGAGTCCCGCAGCAGTGGGCAGGTTATGCGTCAACTCGCCAAAGCTCGTGAGGACTTAAATCTCATTATCCAATCGTTTTTCGACAAACTCCTGACGCAAATTATTTCCTTTGTTATTGTCACCTGCTTTTTCTTTTACATCCGCTGGCAAGTCGCACTGATCATGCTGGTTTATATTCCAATATTTTTATACTTTACCCGCCGATTTGCCAAAAACATCACCGAAATCCAAAAAAAAATTAATGACGAAGGAGAGAGAGCCTATGCAGGTGTACAACAAGCGTTGGATGCATTTATGGTGGTTCAATCGTTTCAATCTCATGCGTTGGAATCGTCGCGCTTGCGAGACAGTAACCGTTTAGCACACCTAGGTTTAAAGCGAAAGACTGATGCCTTGCAACGATTGGTGTTCGCTCAGGGGACACTTGTCAATTTTGTACGCTTATCGATTATTACCGCAGGCGGCTATTATGTCTTTGATGGCCAGATGACAGTCGGTGAAGTAGTGTTGTTATCGATGTGGGGCTACTTTATCTATACGCCTATGTACCAGTTTTCTGACTTGTTGGCGGCCTTTGCCGAAGGGATGGATTCTGTTGCCCGAATTGAAAAACTGTTGGCTCTCAAACCCAGCATAGACAATCCGAGTGACGGTTATCAACCGCACTCCGTCAAAGGCGAAATTGCCTTTAACAATGTATCGTTTAGCTACCCAACGGCCATCAACGCGAGCACGAGCAACGTCAGCTTTACTATGGCCGCCGGGAGTAAGCTGGCGCTGGTCGGCCCTTCCGGTTCCGGAAAATCGACTCTGGCCAAGTTACTGCCACGGTTTTATGATGTCAGCGAGGGCAGTATCACCGTAGATGGGGTCGATGTCAGGCAGTGGTCAGTCAGTCATTTGCGCCAGGCCATTGGCATTGTTTCGCAAGATGTAGTGTTATTCAACGCCAGCATCTATAACAATATTGTTTATGCTTGTGCTAGTAATAGCGCAGATAAGAACGAGAACAGGTCGTTGCGTGAGGCCGCAGAGGCGGCGGCGAAAAAGGCATTTGCTCATGATTTCATTATGACGTTGCCAAAAGGATATCACACAGTTGTCGGTGAGCGCGGGGTAAAGTTATCGGGTGGCGAAAAGCAACGTATCGGCATTGCTAGAACAATTTTGCGTGACCCCCCGATATTGATTCTCGACGAAGCCACCTCAGCGCTCGATAGTGAATCAGAAGTGATAGTGACGCAGGCATTGGAACAGATATGCAGAGAACACACGACACTTACCATTGCCCATCGCTTGTCAACGATTCGTCATTGCGATCAAATTTTGTTTTGTGAGCATGGAAAAATTGTTGAACGCGGCGACCATAATTCTTTGATGGCGTTAAAAGGTCGTTACAGCACCCATGTTGAATTACAGAAGCAAAAAGAAATCTTGGAATTCTGAAGGCTTAAACGATTCCGTCTCGGCCCCACAATAGATCAAGCGGATTGTTTATAGGCACCGGTGAACGCAACACATACGCTTCACCATACCTGACACCAATCAAGCTGCCATAATATCGATGTCGGCTTTGCCATTGCTCTAAAAAGTCCGCAGCCGCCAATGGTGTGGTAACTTCTTGCGTGTCGATATCGTAAAGCTGACTAGCGTAGCATTTCACTGCCGCCAATTTTTTATCAAATACCGTGCTGACATCCTGCACTAAATGCGGCGTGTGCCCCAATCTGTCGAGATAAAATAAGACTTGCTCTGGGCGATGAGGTGCTGCCTTATCATCGGCACTGTCTAATGGGAAATTACCAATTCCGGAAAGATAACACGCTTGCCTTACCAACATTGACGTTGACTGGTGATCAGGGTGATGATCATCCCAGTGAGAAGTGATTACCATTCTAGGCCTATAGTGGCGTATTTTTGCCACAATCCGCTGAATGGTTTCGGTTTGCACGGCTAGCTGCCCATCGGCTAAACCTAGGTTGTCACGAGCAGACAAACCAAGCAGCCTTGTGGCCACCGCCGCTTCATTCTGACGAATCTCGGGTGTTCCTCTACTAGCCGCCTCACCCCGAGTTAAATCTAACACGGCTGCTCGCGCGCCTTTTGCTTTCGCCATAAGCAGCAGGCCAGCACAATTCAATTCAGCGTCGTCGGGGTGCGCGCAAACAGCCAATATATCAACACCTTTTGAGTCGCTTTGGTTCATAGAAATTTCCTTAAATCAGAGTGTTGGCTATGGTTCTTTTGGTTATAGTTTTAGTCAAGGCCGCAACCAGTGGCCGAGCACAATCGCACGACAGGCCATTTGGATTGCACGATGCTGACTAGCCCTTTCCATTTTAGCGGCCTGCTGACTGTTTGCTGATAATAATTGGCCGACCTGATACCAGTAAGCGCTATTAAACGGTTCAGGCAGTCGCGCCAGCTTATCTTGGATAAACTCCGCTAAACCAGGCTGAAACCACAATCGCTGCCAGTTAAAAGCATTCCCGCTTGTGGCAAAACCTTCGGTGGGGTAATAACGCTGAAAACATTGCCGCAAAATGCGTTTATCGGTGCGTAAATGGCGAGGTAATTGGCCAATCAAATCGAGTATATCTGGGTCGAGCAAGGGGTTGAAGTTTTCGACAAACGGTGCTCGCTGTGAATTCAAATGAGCATTTAACGAAGGCAACCGTTCACGACAATAAAGTATATCGCGAACATCGTTTGGCTCATCCGCCACCTGCGATAAGCAGACTATATGCTGAGCATGTAAACCTTGCCAATCCTCTATCTGGCCGTTAAAAGCGTGGTTTAAGCTGACGTCATCATCGGAGAAACACCCTAAACCTACGCGTTTTAGCGCTGCTTCGCGGCTATTGACCTCTGCGCCATTGGGGCCAAAACATTCATCACCCCGCAACAACGCCTGCCTACCTTGTAATGCCAAGTGTCGAGACCAGACATAATCGTCAGTATGGCTAATCACGTGACTTGTCATGCCAGATTGGGTGGCAAACAGAGTGTTGAACAAACTTTCGATCCTGGCTTCAATCGGATAAAACGAAAAAAGTAAGTTGTGTCGCGCGGCCTCACGGGCGGCCCAAGCGGCATCAGAACCCGGCTCAACATTGGGTTCACCCCACAGACAGGTATGTAACTGCCCCAGTTCATCCTCTGGTAATAGCTCCGCCAGAGTATTAAGGATATAACGCGAATCTACCCCACCAGAGAGCAGCAAGACAGGCCCATCGGCACGCTGCCAATGTTGTAATATGGCGCTATCAAGTCGGGCTTTTAGTTCAGGTAAAATTGCATCGGCGTGCAAATTTAAATTTTCTAAGCGGAACTCATACCAGGGAAATATCTTAAGTCGTTGATCGCCAATGCCATTGAGGCGATGAACGCTGCCTGGCGACAATTGACGCAGTTCAGTAAACAACGAACCTCCCGCAAAAAACCGCCCAGCATGAAGAAACTGGAGCAAGTTGGCACCATCGATGGTACGCGTTTTAATCGCGGCCAGCAGTGGCGCTGTGTGCGAGCAATACAGCGTCTCAAACCCATTATCAGTGAAAAAGAACGCTCGGCTAGCTAGTTGGTCGCTATAAATTCGAGTCACCCCATTGTGGCTGATCAATAAACGAAAGGACCCGCGCCACTGCTTAACGCAAGCCTCGCCATTTTTGATAAAATCAATAATCAACGTCTTAAGCAAGCGATCGCCACGCTCCGCTCGATGGGTAACAAAACCTTCCAATGCCAGTACCACGCCATTAATTTCTATGACCCCACTATCACCGCCCCCAACCGCAATCGCTAGTTGCTGGCTGTGATATTCTTCAAGCCCATTGGTATCCGGAAAATGCTCAAGCAGAGTCGCCAACCGAGCCTTTGCTTGAGGGCCGCAAACAATCAGAAGTCTTGACATAAGGTGTGCTCCTGCGGTGTTTCTAGTCCCAGCACTTCATTGTATAACGCCACGTATTGGGCGATTTGTTTGGGGCCATGATACTTTGCCGTAATCGCTTGCATCCGGGCCTGTAAGGTAACCTCGCAGCCCTGAGCAGCCTGCACCATCGCATCGGAAATACTGACAATCAGCGACTCATCTTGTTGGTCTGGCACCAGATAAGGCCAATCATCGCCGAGCAATTCAGGCAACGCGCCGACGGCTGGAGCAATAACCGGCACGCTATACAGTAACGCTTCCAATACCACCAACCCAAAACCTTCGAAATCGCTGGTCAAAACAAACGCCTGTGCACGGGCATATTCCTGAATTAGCAATTGCGGGGCTAAATCGCCATTAATAACGTGCACCCCGTTGCCATCGTGGACATTATTTTTCAGCATTTCACGCAGCCGTTTAACCCCATTGTTGGTAGTCACGATAATCAATTGCGCCTCAGATAAGCGACTTTTAACCTGGGCAAACGCACGTAATAAAACTTCAGGTCGTTTAACACTGCGCAACGACGACACGTGTAAAAAGCGCAGTGGCTGCACATGACAAGTCAACTTCGACTCACGCCAATTGGCGCGAACAAAGTTATTGATGACACGAATATTGCTCAGATCAGGCACCTTATGCGACAGCCTGTCGGCGATATATTGTGAGACACAAGTGACTGCAGCGGCCGCACGTAAGACACCGGCAACCACCTCGAGGTTGTGATCAAATAAGTGTGGGTTTAAAATATCAGACCCATGACAGGTCACAACATAAGGAACTGAGCGTAACTGATTTAGTTGCTGTGCTGACAATCCATAGACTTGCACGTTATGCAAATGAAGAAGATCAAATGGCCAGTCATCATGGATACGCAGAAGTTCGCTGACACTGTTCATCGGCCCACCAAGGCTTTCTGGAATATCTAACAACTGGCTTGATTTGACCCCAGGAGCGCTGTCGATAAAAAAATGATCGCTCAGCGACTGGTCATTTTGCAAATTGCAATAACGAACGTCAAAGCCTTGGCTAGGTGGTAGGCTTTGAGCTATTGCCATTCCCAGCTCCTGTGCCACAATAGAGGACCCACCGCTGATCGCCAACATTGCCATGCAAATACGTGGTTTCGGCGTTAGCATATCAACAAGCCATTTTTTCTAAGGCACAGTTAACCGCTTGAATTTGGGTAAACAACCCGTGGCTATCGGCGATCAGCATGGTTTCATGCACAACCATTTTGTCACTGGCATAGTTGATAAACTTCCTCTGTCTGTGCCCGAAAAATCTAACTGCAGGGCTAGGTTCCAGCGTATGCACCTTGCAGCTACAGCATGGAGCGTCTCATTCCTTCGATGTTAAGTAGTACAAGAATCATAAACCCCACATTCGCCTAAATCAATAAGTATCAGCCCGTATAGAGATCTTGCAATCTCCGTAGAAAATAACCAAATAAATCAACCAAATAAATCAGACACCCATGCGCGTTAAAAATAGTGTCGACAATCTTGATAGTAGAAAAGCATGAACAAGAAAAAACCTACTTACTAACGGATTCCACGCAGCGATTATAGCCATCGTGCCCCAGAACTCTATGACCTAGTACCTATCCTTAATACGGTCAACCAAGAAGTCCACGGCCACTTTGACCTTGGGCACCAAGTAACGTTGCTTTTGATATAAAAGATAGACAGCCAGAGCGCTGTTTTGTGTCACCTTCAGCTCAGGTTCTATCGCTAATATTTGTAAATCGCCTCGCCGAATATAATCGGCTAGCGTCCATTGCGGCGCCATCATAACGCCCTCACCGTTTACCGCTTTATCCACCAGCCATTTCCCACTATTAGAGATTGCCGCTTCGGGAACGGTCGCGGTATGCCATTGATCGTCATGTTGGTAAAACCAGCTTTGTGGGCCTACAGGCGTACGGTAGACCAGACTCCGATGTTGACGCAAGTCATTGGGGTGTTTAGGCATACCATGCTTAGCCAGATAACTTGGCGCAGCGACCAAAATAAATTCATTGTCCATCAGGCGAACAGCCTGAACTCTTTCGTTTGGCGCATAGCCTCCACGAACCGCTATGTCGACATCATCACGCCCAAGAGCAGACAACTCATCGCTAAGACTGATGTCGAGAACGACTTCTGGATAAAGCTGGCTGAATTCTGCGAATAAGGGCAACAATATGCGCTCACCAAAACCTACCATCGAACTGACCTTAAGCCGCCCCATGGGTCTCGCATGGTAGCTGCGCACCGACTCATTGCTTTGTTCCAATTGGTGCAAAATATCTTGCACTTGTGAATAATAATCACGACCAATTTCAGTTAACTGCACACTGCGCGTGGTGCGCTTTAATAGGCTTGCACCAAGACTCTTTTCCAAATCAGCAAGCCGGCGCGACAAGGATGACGGCGGCACCGAAAATTGCTTTGCGGCCTTGGTGAAACTGCTCGTCTCAGCGACCGCAACGAAGTATTTAAGGGCTCGTAATTGATCCATGATCAATCCAATTATTGTCTAAAAGACAATAAAGATTAACATAACACCCCCTATATCTCTTCATTAGCAACAGCAATAATATCAGCACTAACACTCTTTAACCCAAAAAGCCTATGTGCGGAGAATTACAATGAGTACCTATACATCAATCAAACTTATCGCCCGTCCCGAGCCAGGCCCGATCAGCCCAGATCTTTTTGAAATTACTCAACAAGAGGTTCCCCAAGCTGGGTCGAATGAAATTCTAGTAAAACAAACACATATGTCATTAGACCCAGCCATGCGCGGCTGGATGAGCCCGGATCCAGAAAGCTATATCCCGCCGGTTGCGCTGGGTGAAGTGATGCGCTCAGCTGGTTTAGGTGAAGTTATTGAAAGTAACAACGCCGATTTTAAGGTTGGCGATCGAGTAATGGGCATGATGGGGTGGACAGAATACTACCTTGGTTCTGGAGAAGGTCTTAGACAAGTTCAAGCGAGCCTCGATGCCGAAATGGCATTGTCGATATTTGCCCTGCCAGGCTTAACAGCCACTCAAGGCTTGTATGGCTTTAGTGAGCCTAAAGCGGGCGAAACTATTGTTGTTAGCGGAGCAGCCGGTTCTGTTGGATCGCTAGTCGGGCAGCTAGCCAAGGCTGATGGCTTAACCGTTATTGGTGTTGCTGGCAGTGAAGAGAAATGCAACTGGCTGACCAATGACCTGGGGTTCGACGGCGCAATCAACTACAAAACAGATGATCTCGAAGCACGATTAACTCAGCTAGCACCGAAAGGGATCGATATGTATTTCGAAAATACCGGAGGCCCGATTCAACAGCATGTGATTAATCATATGAATGCCCATGGTCGTATCGTTGTCTGCGGCATGATCTCAGATTACGCCGCCGCTGAGCCGAGCGCTGGACCGAACTGGATTCCGATCATCAAAAAGCGCTTAACCATTCGTGGCTTTGCTATGCCTGATCACTTTGGTGATGTGCCAGCTCTTATAGCAAAACTGACGCCCTATGTTATGGCTGGTAAAATCAAACATCGCGCACATATTATTGATGGTCTGGAATCGTCTATCGATGGTTTGAACCTGCTGTTTACCGGCGGCAACAAAGGCAAGTTAATCGTCAAACTTTAATCTTTGACGGCGTTCACTCACTATCTAAATCGGCACGCCGTTTTCGACCAGAGCAACTCTGATGTGAGTGTTCGCTAGCCATCAATCGCCTATTTGGTTAACTATCGCGTGGCAAAGATATGAATGCACTTAAGCGCATGGTCTCGCAGCGACACTTAAGCACATGGTCTCGCAGCGACAACGCTGGTCAGACCTTATCCACGGGCTCTCTTTTTAAGCCAGAAAAACTGAAAAGCATAACCAACAAAGAAGATCACCAGAAAGAGCAAATAGAACCCTCTTAGCATGGGGTCATGAATGGTGGTTAGTATCGGGTCGTTAACCGGCAGGCGTAATAACCCGTCGGTAATGGCTGGGATCATGTGGAACAACAAAGTAGCTGTGTAGCAAAACGCCTGAAAGTAGGCCGCAATCTTTGAAAGTGCCGATATTTTTCTCACCAAAAAACCAGCAATTAAGGCCAATAAGGTGAGCACGGCAAGCATGTGTGCGGGACCAAATCCGCCCTGGTTGTATATCATTAAGGCTGTTACGGCCGCTATTAAGGTAAAGCCTAAATAAAGCTGCCCTGATTTATGTTCGAGCGTAATAACTTTATAAACGACCAACGTGTAGAAACCGGCAAGCAATGCAATAATCGCAATTATTGTATGGAACCAGCCGAGCAAGGTGATTTCAGGCATATTGTTTTCCTCTTTTATTTAAGTGAAGTTGGCGATTAAAGGGCCAACTAGAGCATATCGAGCTCTTGATTAACGATATGCTGAAGCAGTGGGCTTTTTGCCGCTCGTTCAAATGCGGCGTCAATCGCCGCAGATCGTTGCTGTATTATCGGGCGATAATTAGGGTGAGTGAAAATATACATTTCGCCCTGACTAAGCGCTTCGACTACTCGTTTCCCAACAATCGACGGCTCAATACCGCGCTCCACCATTTCTTTAGCCTTGGTTGAAGAAGCACCGTCATCAGCCTCGGCAACCGCATCGGATTGATAACGGTCAGGGCGATTCCGCTGAGATTCATAAATGCGGGTCTGTACAAAGGCGGGGCATAAAACTGACACCTTAATATCAGCCTGCTTCAACTCAACGGACCAGCTTTCAGAAAGCGCGACAACCGCAGTTTTTGTCGCGGTATACGCGCCGCTATATGGAACGCCGCCCATACCGGCCATCGATGCTACGTTAATAACCCAGCCACCTTCGCCATGTTGTTTAATCAACGGAACCATTACCTTAGCGCCATAGACCACGCCCATAAGATTCACATCGATAGTCCATTGCCATGCCTTTGCATCTTGCCCCTCTATCGGCCCAGAGCCCCCGCCGACCCCGGCATTATTGACAACCATGTGCACCTTACCAAAACGTTCAATGGCCCGCTCAGCGACTTCTTGCCACTGTGCTTCTTCGGCCACATTTAGAACAACAGCCAGCACCGAGGCACCGGCACTTTCCAGCTCCAAATAAGCTTTTTCAAGGTTTATTTCGTCAATATCAGCGAGCACGATGTTCATCTTCTGTTCGCCTAAGGCTTTAGCAATAGAGAGGCCAATTCCTTCAGCACCGCCGCTAATTACAGCTGTTTTTCCAGCAAATTGAGACATGTTAGTTTTCTCCTATGATTTTCAACTTCAAATTTACCCACCCACTTTTACTTACTACTGGTCTATACGTGACGTCATATTTTGTTGTTATTCAATTAGTTGCCTTTAAATATATGGTCTTGCATTGCGCGAAATAACTCATCAAAGGTTGCACCCTGATTAAGTTGACTAGACAAATTCAAAGACACTAAACCGTGAGTCGACGCCCACAATGTGTGCGCCAGTAACACAGGATCTCCCTGTATATCCCCTGATTCCACGGCTCGGCGAGTTGCACAAAACAAGACATCTTGGGTTCTCTGTTGCGCTCGAATAACGTCAAGGTAAGTGCCTAACTGGCCTGTTGGGATCATGTAAAGCAGTCGATACGCATCCGGCTGTTGGTGCGCAAAGTCAGCATACGCTTTGCCTAGATTTCTTAAGTAATTCAGCGCTGTCTGAGCCTCACACACCGCTTCAAGAGCGTCTGCCAGAGCATCAAATCGTATTGCTCTAAGCGCAGCGAAGACCGCTTCTTTATTATCAAAGTAACGGTAGGCCATCATCGGGCTGCACTTCAACACCTTTGCTATCCCGCGCATCGTTACTGCATCGTAGCCTTTTTGCACATAGAGCTCATACGCTGCTTCGCAAAAGGTATTGCGGAAGCTTTCTATCTCACTTTTAGTCAATGGCTTTCTTGGCATTAATATATCTTACACTGTAAGATATAAAAAGTGTATTGTCATTTTCTAGATCTGCAATAGCATTACGGTTACACGTTCAGGAGGAGACCCTACTGGTTTAAAAGAGGCCATCAACTCTATTGACAATGCAGGGACCGAGATCGCTAGTTAATTTTAATTAGCTCGAGTCGCTTTAGGCGCCTCTGATCAAGGTTATCTAGTGAGCTTGCTGGCGGTCATGAGGCTTGCCGGCCGTCAAGGCTCTTAGCGTGAAAGCTCAGCAAGTTTCGCATCAAGTGATTGGTAATCCCAAAACTGCTGAACTTCGTCATCGAGCCCGGTAATCTCATAACGAATGAGAGCGAACGGAATGCCGCCTGCCGCCATCACCTGGTCATGAAACTCTCGAAGCACAAATTTATCACGTAGTTGCTGTTTACGGTCCGCGAGAAGTTTGTACATCTGGAAACTACCCACGGTGTAACCAAGCCCATAGCCCGGTGGTCGGCGCAAGTAAATTTCAGCGTCAACACGCGCGACATTGGCGTCTAACCAAGGTGTCTTAGAGCGCCAAAATGTGACCGCTTCAGAAATGCTGATTTGATTCCGCTGTAGACGGATATCGCCAAGGGTTCGCGCAGCGCGAAAAATACCGAAGTTATAGATCAGCTCGCGAACGCGTGGCCGTGTCTCATAAAAGCCGAGCTGTAACGGTGCCTCTTCGAGATAAAGTGCCCAGCCCTCCATGCGTCCGCCATCGCGGAAATACTTGCGGATCGGGTGCTCATTGGTGTTCAGCATGATCGCGTCAACTTTGTGACCGGGTATATGTGCATGCCAGTGATCCGGCGACGGATCTCGATACTGGATTTGCTCCCAATAATTTGGGCCTCCGTCTCTTTCGATCCAAGGCACATTGAAGCCAATTTCACGAAAATCATGCGGAACATAATCGGGCAGAGTCATGAATTCTTCGGTCTTTATAAAGTTGCGTATATCGCGATCGACTGCAGCGATTCGGGCTTCGTATTGTTGCTGCGATGTAGCTAATGTCAGCTGCGGTAGCTTACGGTTACGATGCTGCTCTAGTGCATAGAATGCCCAAGTGCGCTCAAGCTCGCGTTGCCCGAGTGCCTCAATATCGTCTGAGCTATAGGGCATGAATTTAACCTGCATCAGATACCAATCCAATAGCTCCTCACCCACCCCAGCTTTAGCGGTCATCGTCGCTTGATTTTTCAACAGCCAAGCATGTAGATTTTTGACCTTGTCTCGTGCTAATTCAATTTCGCTAAGCAATTCTGGCTGTGAGCCACGTGCGCGCTGAAGTAGGTCTTCATACCAGCCAATAACGCCAGCTGGCGGATCGCTACGGTAGGGGTGTCCGTGTCCGACGCCGTCAGCTTGCGTCAAGTTGTGAATCGCCAGCGCGGCGAAATCAGCGGGAACATTATTAAGATTGCGTTTTGCTCTCTCGACTAACGATACGGTTGAACGCAAACCGACCTGAAGCTTCTTTAACGCATCGCCGGTAACGGGCAGATCTACAAACGTCAGTCGTAGCATACGATCGATGTAGAAGCCCGGATCGCGCTCCCACGGTTTGGATATCTGAAGCATAAAATCATGCTCATCCATAGCCGAACGTAAAGCTAGGTAGTCAACCTGCTCTGCACGCTGCCAATCTGCTGCCGCCATATTTTTTAGCCGCAGTTGCAACCTTTTCAAATCTTGAAGGTGGCTAGCAGCCTGCTCAGCGGATCGCTCCAAAGGATCACTACCATCGCTCTTCCATGCAAAGAATTGCTCGGTGAGCCTTATTAAGCTAGCGTAGTCGCCTTTAGCCGCGGGGGATGCAGCCACACTCAGATGTGAAAGAACCAGAGCAACGACTGCACCGGTGGTAATGATTTTAAACAGTCGGCCTTGCCGACTATTGCTCGTACGTGTCATTAGTCACCTCGCGAGAGTGAGCAGCTAAGATTCAATGAGATTGAAATAATAAGAGTCATACTCGACCGATAATAAATTAGACACTCTAAAAAACAAAATAAATCAGTAACTGTATCCTCACTATTGGCTCGATTCCTAATTAGTTTAAAAAACTAATCTATCGATCCATATTTATGAAAACGTTTAATTGCCTTTTTCAGGCCTCGCTCTGGCTATACGTAATAGGCTGTAATACCTAAGTCGTTTTTGGTCAATAAAAAAGGTTATGATGTCTCTACAAGATCCCTTTTTGAATGCCCGTACCTTATCATTCAAAAAGTTACCCGAATTGGAGATGCTTAAATGTTTAAATTGGAAAAACGCCGTTTACTGTCGTTACTTGCTTTATTTGCTCTATCAACACACAGTTATGCGGCAATCGCTGGAATGCAAAACCAGGAAAATACCATTACCGTTGCTCGCTCAGGAGGAGACTTTACTAGTTTAGAAGAGGCAATCAACTCTATTGGTAAGGCGGGGGAGCGGAATCGCTACTTAATTTTAATTGGCCCGGGTAGCTTTAAGATACTAGAACCAATAGAAATGAAGAGGTGGGTAAGTATTTCGGGACGCGGGAAGAACGTCACTCGATTGCAAGGCGCTACTGGCGACGATAACAGGCCACTTTTTCATGGTTCAAGAGACTCAAATATTTCAAACCTAGAAATAAAGATGGGAATGAACTCCACTAACAGAAGTAACACCGCTATTCGAAATTTCTCTAACGGCTGCTCAGATCTCCAGAATGTGGCTATTACTATTAAGGCTTCGAGCGGAATCAGCCCGACTGCGCTATCCTCGGATTCGGGATGTAGCTTCGTTCTTGACAATGTAGACATCTCAGTTAATCGCAGTCGAGGAGGGCGAGCAGTCGCAATCGCATCACTCGACTCCTTCAACATGAGAAACTCTAGAGTTACTGCAAACATTGCAATAGCGGCTGAAGACAATAGCTTCACGGTTAACGCCTCTCGCATATCAGGTTTGATAGAGACATATGATGCCGACCCAAGCAACACTTCAGGCAAGTTCTATGACAGTATTTTGCAGAGCGCTAATGAATTGGTAGTTGCACAGAGCACGCAAATTGAAGGGCCGCTCCCGCTATTCTTCACAAGATGCAGCTTTATTACACCAAACGGACTACCGGAGTTTGCTGGCAACTCCGATGTATCCTGCACGTTATCAGACAACGATAGGGGATCTGCGCTCAATTCAAACTGCGCAGTCACACGATAGGATAGCTAACGAAATTTACCTTCCGTATTACCGAAGGTTATGACAAATTGGGAGTTGCGCGTGAGAAAAAAGAAAGATCTTAAAGAGTCAGAACAAGCAGACATTGATGTAACACCAATGTTAAATGTTTTGTATATTTTGCTTTTCTTTTTTGTAATTGGAAGTCAGTTTGACCGCGATGTGGGCATTGGTTTAAATAAAGCTGAGGTACACCCAACTCATAACCCGCTTACGATAGTCATTGAGGTAATGCGTAATGGAGATATTCATATCCAAGACCGAAAAGTATTTCATCAGGCAATCACAGCCACGATCAACCGCCTAAAGGGCAATAACGCAGATGCTCCTCTTGTAGTGAGAATAGATAGCAGAGCAAAAACGAAGTACTTGGTTCGTGCTATAGACAATATTCGTGCGGCGAACGTTCTTTTGCCTTCCGTTTCCATCTTTTAAACCAATGAACAAGGTAGGGATTGCAAAATGTCAGCGGCCAGCTTGAGTCTCAGGCCGAATTAGGAAAAATGAGGTGCTAATATTTATGGTTCGATCTGTATTTGTCTGAGCTGACTTCTTGTTAATAAGCACTCGAAGATCTATTCTCATTGTTAAATCATAAATTCTTAATAATATGAAAAATCTACTGCTTTTATTTGTCATCACCTTATTTTCGATCACCCTAGTCGCGTTTCCGGCACAGGGTGAATCGTTAACCGAAGTTTCTGAGCGAGCTAAACAAATAGCTCAGAAAATGATTATTGTTGACGGGCATATCGACGTTCCTTATCGCGTTTTTGAGTCATGGGAGGACGTTAACTTGGCAACTAAATCAGGTGATTTTGATTACCCTAGGGCAACAGTAGGAGGGTTAAACGCTCCGTTTATGTCGATTTACATACCGGCCACACAAGATGATTCAGAGCAATCGATTCAAACCGCTCATGTGTTAATCGATTCTATTGAAGCACTGGTTCAAAGAAGCGAGGGGAAATTCGCGATAGCAAAATCACCTAAGGATATTCGGGAACATCATAGTCAAAACAAAATCTCGTTACCATTGGGTATGGAGAATGGCTCGCCGATACAGGGCGAACTCGATCGATTGAAAATATTTTACGATCGAGGCATTCGATACATCACATTAACTCATGCAAAGTCTAACCATATTTCAGATTCGTCCTATGACGATAATAAACAATGGCAAGGGCTTAGCCCATTTGGTGAACAGGTGGTCGAAGAAATGAACCGTTTGGGCATCATGGTTGATGTGTCACATGTGTCGGATGACGCTTTTTGGGATGCGATCAAAATCAGCAAGGCTCCGATGATTGCTTCACATTCTTCTGCTCGTCATTTTACCCCAGGGTTTGACGTAATATGAGTGACAAAATGATTCAAGCATTAGCAAATGCCGATGGCATCATCATGGTAAATTTTGGATCAACTTTCTTGACTGCCGAAGCACGAGAATGGAGCGACAGACAAAAATTAGCCAAACAAAAATTGGAAAAGGAATTTGGCAAAGACGGGCCAGAACTTAAAGATTTTTCGGCAGAATATCGGGCCAAACACCCTCTTCCATTCGCTGATTTAAGTGATGTTTTGGACCATATCGACCATATAGTCAAAATTGCAGGAATTGATGCGGTTGGCCTGGGCTCAGACTACGATGGCGTGGGAGATTCTCTACCAAGCAATCTCAAGTCTGTAGCAGACTACCCGAAACTTATCGACGGCCTGATTAAACGCGGTTATAAGGAGTCGGATATAGAGAAAATTTTAGGTGAGAATCTATTACGCGTTTGGCAAGCAGTTGAAACACACGCAAGTAACAAGCCAGGCTAATTTTTTAGGCAAAAAATCAAACAGTCAAAGCCCTCTTCTTCCTAGTTGAACGTTTTTAAACGTCAGCTGCGGCTAGCGTCACTATCAAATTTGTTTTATGTCACCTGATAACGTCGTTACCAACCTGCCGAAGGGTCTTGCAGTTGCCTCTAAGAGGAGTCTCAATGACCACTTCGGTTTGAGATAGTAAGAAAGTAGAAGCCTCTTCAATGACTAGCTGGCACTAAATTGGCCTTAATAGCCTGATAGGCATTGCGCAGTATTGAGGAGGTTAAAGTCGAACAATCACAATTAACCTGAGCGACGAAGACAGCATCGGCTTCTGGCCATGCAAACGCGACGGTTTGATAGCCGAACACGTCGCCTGTATGCCCGATTAGCGTGTTGCCATCTTTGCTTGTGATTGTAGTCAGCCCCACGCCTTGTTTCTCATGGCTCCCATCGCCTTCAACCATGGTTTGCAACATTTGCCTACCAATCGATTTCAGTTTGCCGTTGTCAAAGGTCAATGCCTCAAGAAAGCGCGCTGCTTCCGAGGCTGTGGCGAGCATGCCTGCGTCGGGCCCAGAATGCTCCCACAAGTCATAGGTATCTGCCCAGGGACGAAGTAGAGTACCGTAACCGTGGATGATGCTTTTGTCCGCGTGTTTTACGTTGTAATAGGTATTCGACAACGACAAGGGGCTTGATATTTGTTGGGTAATTAGCTCGCCCAAATTTTGACCAGTCACTCTTTCGGCAATCTCACCTAATAAAATGTAGCCCATGTTCGAGTACTCGAATTTTTCGCCAGCTGCATGCGAGCTTTCTCTGCGCTTCGCAACTGGCAAAGTTCGCTCTAGAGTGATGGGTTGAGTCCAATCTTGAGTTAAGTAGCTGCGAATATCGTAATAATCGGGTATGCCGCCGGTATGGTTTAACAATTGGCGGATTGTTGCGGCGTCTGCATTATGCAAGTCATCAGTAACGTCTCTCGGCAGGTAATCACTGATTCTGTCGTCGAGCTTGAGTAAGCCTTGGTTTGCTAGGGCTAGAATAACGGTGGCCGTATACACCTTCGACACGCTGCCAATACGAAGTGGTTCGTCAGTAGGCATGGCTTGCTGTGTCTGTTTGTTGGCTAAGCCGGACGCAGCAATAAAATCTTCGCCATTTTTGCGAATCAATATAACAGCGCCGGGCGCGCCTCCTTCTACCGTTGCAGCGGCTATGGCTTCAACTGCGTATTGTAAGCCATTGCCTTCAAATTGCTCAGCGCTAAAGCGTGGTGGTTTGGTTTTGTCGTGATAGACACTCCATGCTCCTGATACCGCTATGGCAAGAAAGCCGATGAAAAAGAGAGATCGACGAGTGATTTTTTTGCGTAATACATTTTTTGCTGGAGCCTTATTTTGTGTGTGTGTGGTGTGTTTCATGAGTCTGTCTGGTTTTGTTTTCGACTGAACTCATACAAACAAAACTTAACTTAAAAATCGTCTTTCCATACAGGGAGAGACAACAAATAATTTACAAATAGCCTTTTTAGGACTTTCTTAGCGATTTTTTATAGGCAGAAGGCGTCTGTCCTGTGGTTTTTTTGAAGGCGTTATAAAACGAAGATCGCGAATTGAACCCAACTTCCTCGGCTATAGCCAGCACGGTAAGGGTGGAATCGTCTAGCCGCTGTTTCGCTTCTTCAACACGCCAACGGTTAACGTAGTCGAAAAAAGACTCACCAATTTCTTGGTTTAACGCCTGTGATACATAGCTTGGCAACTCAACTATGTGCTTAGATAAGGAGCGCAAAGACAAACCGGGATCACGGTATAAATTGGCTTGCTGCATGCCAATAGCAATCTTCTTGGCAATAGCGCGTCTCTGGTCCTCGGTTAACCCCGAGTGTTTATAACGACTATCTCCTTTTTGATTAAACTCGTGTGTGGCCGCCAACTCTGTCGCGAGGCCGAGTTTTTGACGCAACCCCCAAGCGATAACAAACCACAACAAAGCGAGATCAATCATGCTTTCCCATGGTTCAAGTAAAATTGGGTTATCGGCGATTGCGCTTATCAAACTGACAAATGCATAGACGATTAAAAATACCGCCAACCAACGGACCCATCTGAGTTCTAAATGCTCAGTACTGGCGAAAAGTTGCACTAATTCAATGCGGTGCTGTTCAAGCCGTCGCAAGATCAACGCAATATAAAATGTAACTTGAACAATCACCGACGCTTCGAGAATTTTAATTGACCAGATGAGGGCAAATTGAGAGCTGCTTGTATGTAAACGCGGGCGTTCAAATAAGTTTAAGAACTCGTCATGGCCAATAAAGATGGTAAGGCCCGGAATGCACAATGCGATTAAAGCGGGTAAGAAATGACAATAGTCTTTACTGCGCCATACACTAATTTTTTTGGACGTTAATTCTCGAACGTATATCCAAAAAAGCGGCACAAGCACTAAATGCAAAGGCAGAGTGAAAATAGCGATTAAACGGGGCCAAAGCACATACACTTCAGTAACTTTCGGAAGTACAAGTAATGATGTCAGTTCGGTAACGGCGTTAGCAATAAAGAACAAGGCCAATGGCAAGTAGACTTTAGCCAAGTTTTTGTTTTCTTGCCCTGCCCATACGCGCAAACACAGTAAATGTGCGGCCAGAAGAGATATGCCAAGCGCCGACGCGGTCAGGATGGTAATTAGTAAATTAGTGATAATGAATGCCCAGTCTAATCTTTAGTGAAAAGAGACGTCAATGAGGTATCAAATCTTAGGCGCTTAACCCGTTCGATTGCAAGCCAGACGGTTACTACGTAAAGGCGATAGAGAGTTCAACGAAAATATTAAACAGCCAAAAAACCAATTAACTTAAACCCTCGAACGCGGCCCCATTACCGTCTTAATAATAAGGTTATTTAAAATTTTCTACTACGAACTCAACCCGCTGTTCAATACTTGGGCCTCGCTTGCCGACTATCGCCTCGATTGCCCGCAATCTAGGTAACATGCCCATACGGTTTGCTGTTTGTATCGCCAAACCTGGGCGAGCATTGAGTTCCAAAATCATAGGCCCGCGATTACGGTCTAGCACCACGTCTGCACCAAGATACCCTAGGCCTGACATTTCATAACAGCTAGCTGATAAATGCAGCATTTCTTGCCAGCCTTCGATTTTAATATCTAAAAGATCTCTACCCGTGTCGGGATGGGTGCTGACTGGGCGGTTGTATTGCACTGCGGCCTTGGCTGTGCCATCGACAATATTGATGCCTACCCCTACTGCACCTTGATGCAGGTTTGCCTTGCCGTCGCTCGCGTGCGTGGCGAGTCTGAGCATTGCCATCATTGGGTATCCCTTGAATACAATTATACGAATATCAGGCACCCCTTCATGGCTCAATCCTGTAAATGCAGGGTCGAATTCGATCAGCGCCTCAATCATTGCAACATCAGCGGCACCGCCGAGACTGAATAGACCCGCTAGAATATTGGTAACATGACGTATGATGTCATCATAAGTAACATACTCACCGCTGGCCTTTTTATAGCCCTTTTCATCTGAGCTGATAATCACTAGGATGCCTTTGCCACCGCTGCCTTTGGACGGCTTAATACAAAACCCTTGGTGTTGATCGAGTATCTTAGAAACCTCAGCCACATCATGCTGATAACGCACTACTCCGAGCAATTCAGGCACGGTTAAACCATAATCCAGCGCCAGGACCTTAGTTTTTAATTTATCATCTACGTTAGGAAAAAATTTTCGCTGGTTATAACGCGATATATACGAGAAGTTACGCTTATTCATTCCCATCACTCCGCGATCGCGAAGCTTGTAAGGGTTTGCCAGGTTAAGCAGACCGAACACTAATAGTCCTCCATCGGTTTAAAACGCCTTAGCTCTAACAATCGGTATCCTGTGTACTGCCCCATCAATAGCACTGCTGCCATAATTAATGCATGCACGCCAAGAAAATTAAACGCCCAATGACGAATCAAGGCGTTGTCCATCATCAAGTACGCGATTACCGCCACAAGCAAGCTACCGCCGCCTTGGACTAGCACTTCTTTGCCACCTTCCTCTTCCCATAGAATCGACATACGCTCAATGGTCCAAGCCATGATAACCATCGGAAAGAAGGTAATCGTGAGCGCATCGGTAAGGCCAAAACGAAAGGCAATAATGGTGAACAGGGTAATAATACCAATCACTAATATCACCACCGCCGATATTCTCGACACCAGCAGCAAGTTCAAACGCGACAAATAAGAGCGTATCACCAAGCCGGTAGAGACGATCAAAAGAAATCCAATAACCCCGTTGAGTAATTCGGTTTGAATAAACGAAGTAGCTATCAGAATTGGCATAAAAGTACCGCTACATTTCAAGCCGATAATGACGCGCAAAAAGACCACCACCAAGGCACCGATTGGTAATAGCAATATTCCTTTAAATAAATTTTGTTCAGCGATCGGCAGATTGTAGAGCCCCGAGTTAAATAGGTCAGCGTCGACCGATAAACTCTGCGCTTCCTTAAGCGCACTTCTGGTGACGCTACTTATCGAAAATGAGATATCTGAATTGCCGGCTCCCTCTACGTCTAGCAGCCAAGGTGAATCTTGCCGCCAAATCAAAATCGGCGACTCAGGGTCTAGACCCGATGATTCTAGATCAAATAGCTCCCATTGCTTATCCACGTAGACTCTTACCAATGGTATCAATGATTGATTTCGGCGACCATCTTCCAGCACCAAGCCACCTACTCGTTTAGAAGGCACCCCAGCCATTTCTAATAGGTGCACAAAAACCTCAGTTCGCGTATAGCGCGTTAGTAACAAGGCAACACTTTGGTTCTGTGCGCGCAGGCTGTTCTGAATTTCACGCAGTAAAAGTTCATCATTACTGGAGCGGTCAAAGGCCTCCTTTAACAGTGTCGACGCGGTACTCTGATAAGGCTCATCCCAGACGTCAGCCTGAATTAGATCGGTCGGTGCAGGGTCGGCTTCAGGATCCAAGACTTCTTTGTATGAGCCCCTGTAATAGAGGGTTTGACGACCCTCTGCCTTGCGCTTGCTCCAGACAACCTTAGGCGGTATCTGCTCTCTCAAAACATTAACCCCATAAGCTGGCGAGGCGGTATATTCTTCGACTAACTTAAATTTCCCGTCTTTGGGCAGGGTTAGTTGGGCATTGACGGCTCCTTGTTCGCCGGTAAAAGCAATCTGCGCTTCGACCTCCCATATCGTTACCTGTTCGCCGGTTGTCAGAGGCACACCGGTTTCAACGTGACGATAGTATATGGTAGAGATGCCAACCGCCACCAAGATGAAAATGAGAAAAAAGAAAGGAGCTCTTTCGGACATAACTATTTTGGCCTCTGAAGGTTTCTACGGCTGACATCAACAACAGCAATATCTCTTAAAAAACTACGCCCGATTAATAATTGGTATTTCAAGTGACTACGGTCGGCTAAGTTGAAAATTTGGTTTTTGTATTTAACACCACCCATCTCGATATCCATCTTAATCTCAATACGATCCGCCGTTTCTGTACTACTCACCTTAATCCGAATGGTGTCAAATATTGGGTATTCAAACCTTGTCGCAGCGTCATCATCTTGAAGAGAAAAACGAACCCAATTTTCACTATCACGCTCAAATGTTTTGATATTGTAAACACCAACAGAAGAGAAATCGGCGCCGGTGTCTATACGCGCATCGTAGGCAATTTTTTCTTTGACCAATCTGATGTTCTCAACCGCGCCAACTCGTAGCTTGCCATCAATCGTTTTAGACCTTTTTTTGACACTCTTCTTTTTACTTGAACAGCGCTCCACCACTTTGGTGATGATTTTAGGTTCAATTTTTTGCTCTAGTTGCTCAATCTTCTGAGCGCAGCTTAACAAAAATTGCTCGGAGAGCTCGGCGTTCAGGGAGTCAATTCGGTCTGATACTCTCTGCATGTCAGATACCCTATCGGGGTCAATTGCCGGCTGTGAAATGCACGCGCTCAAGCAGAACACTAGAGATGCGAGGAAAGCGGTAGTTTGATACATAGGCTTTATTATTTTTTATTTAGTATAGCTGGAATTTTTATTAAGTTAGCAAATAGTTTAATTACCCGCTTTAACCTACCGCCTAGATAAATAAACTAGGTCGTAAGTTGGCCCACACAATCCCGTCACCGATTGCCACTAATCGTCGTCTAAGGCGTCGTGCATCGGCACTTCCACGGGGACGGAATTATCAACGCCCTCAACAATCGGTTCTAGACCTAAAGCGGGTTCATCCTCATTCGGGTTTTCTTCAGTCAACTGACCTTCTTCTATCAACAGCGCTTCTGGCGTCTGAATGCCGATATGGTAAATAGCAAAACCGGGTAACACTACTTGATCCAATGCCATCCCTAAAATACGACCACGATGAGGTGACAGTATTTCGCTGCGTCTATTAGTAATCGGATCAGTCACCGTGCCAAGAGCCTCGCCTTCAACCACGCGCTCGCCAAGCGACGCATCGCTAATAAAGATACCGCTTTGGTTGGCTCGCACCCATGCTGATTTATAATAGACGGGTGCAGTTCTGGATGACTTTCTAGGGCTCCTACCATACATGTCCATTGTCGCCATCATTTTTTCGATTGCCTTTGTACCTTCAGCCACCACGTCGCGCTGAATTCGCATAGGTTCGCCTGCCTCTATGGTAACGCTAGGAATGCCTGCGCGCACTGCAGCCGCGCGCAATGAACGTGGGTTACCGCGACTGTTGAGCACCGCGATAGGACCAAAACTTTTTGCCATCGACACCACTTGTTGATTAGATAAATCGGCTCGTAATTGTGTCAAATTGGTGCGGTTTAGCGAGCCTGTATGAATATCAATCAACAGATCGCAGTGAAGAATAATTTTTGTGAAAAAAGAGTGTGCGATGCGCGACGCTGAACTACCTCGAGTATTGCCGGGGAAGTAACGGTTCAAATCGCGACGATCTGGCAGATAGCGAGAATTACGGCGAAAGCCCATCAGATTAACCACGGGTATACCGATCACGGTACCGGTAAGCTTATCCGCGTCGAGTTGGTACATAATCTGGCGAATCATTTCGATTCCATTCAATTCATCGCCATGCACAGCCCCAGTCAGGCATAGGGTTTCTCCGGCCAATTTGCCATTGACAACCAACACAGGAGTCCGTTCAGCGAGACCGCCTGCTTTGTTTTCGGGTGTCCAAATCAGTCGAGTGGCGGTATTGGCAGGCACTTCCATGCCGAGAATAAATTTAGACTTCCCCTCGGGCGGTTTGTCCTTCGGCTCAACTTGCTCATCAGGCTTCTGTTCTTCGCCGCCAGCTGTTTGTTGCTCTATCGAGGTTTGCTGCTCTATCGAGGTTTGCTGCTCTATCGCGGCTTGCTCCTCTATCGCCGCTTGCTCTTCTATCGCTGCTTGCTGGGCTATCGCCGCTTGCTCTACGAGCGCCGCCTGCCGATCGATGGCCGCCTGTTGCTCAATAGCGGCCTGTTGCTCAATAAGCGCTTGAGGCGCTTGTTCCTCAGTAACAGCTTGTTCTTCAATAAGCGATTGTGAATCCACAGGTAGCAAATCGTTTTCCGAGGCAACGGTCGGTTTCGGTAAAGCATTCTCAGGCGGCACAAGCTCTTCAGACTCATCAACAACGTCTTTGAGATCTACATTTGGCGCTGTAGGTAACTTTTGCTTCTTGCGCTTGAGCGTTATCGGCGGGCCATCTACAGATTTATCAATAGCCAGAGACACAGAAGGTGCTGGCAAAACAGTCACGGAGGGAACCGCCTCTTCAGCCTCAGTAACAACCTCTTTGAGATCTACATGTGCTGCTGTAGGTAACTTTTGAGGCGTAACTTCGGCTTTTGTAGAGGCCGTATCCAGCGATTTATCCGTGGTTTGAGACACAGAAAGCGTTGCCGCCTCAGGTAACACACTTTCTTGCGCTTGAGCAACATTGGCAAGCATCAACCCTGCACTCAAATAGCTATAGAATAGCCAAGAAAAGCAAAAACCTTTTTTATTCACCAACAGCCACCTGAGTATTCATCTGTGATATTCATAACTCAGGCAGTGTAGTATATCTGTGGCTTTAGCTCACCCTTTGATCTGCATTGCCCGCCAGTATTGAACTCGGTCTTGCCAGTATTAAACCCGGTCTTGCCAGTATTAAACCCGGTCTTGCCAGTATTGAACCTTCAATCTAAACGAATTGTATGCCAACCCGAATCATTTTCCTTTTGCAGTCTCACCGACTTAACCCAGCCATCTTTTTCGACATTGATATGATTGGTTTGAGTCGGCCAAAGTTCGTGCAATGCTGAATGCCGTAGCTTAAGCGTTTCGGTGTTAGGAATCTTCGCCTCCTGATACACCCAAAAGTACTTACCTTCAACTTCATAGCCAACCGACTCAAGAACAATAGGTTCGTTGTCGTCGGAGGCTACTGCGAAATGTTGCTGCACATACTCAGAAAATTTTCGTTGCGTCAATGGATCGACGCTCAAGTCGCCAGCACCATCAAGAACTAAGCCCAACCCATGCTCTGCATCATGCAATAAGAAGCGATGACTCACCTCTATATTGCCAGTGCGAGGGTTAAACAGCAGGCTAATGTAAGCCTCTTTTTGCTGATGCCCAATGCTATTGCTGGCGTAGCTGCCAAGCACTAGGATGCAGATTAATATTAAGTGTCGCATTACTTTTTATGCGGCTTCTTCTTTGGGGCTTCTAGCTCAGTTTTGATGTCATGCATTATGTCGCGGCCCACAGGTTCCTCATTCTTCTCTTTCTTAAACGCTTCGATTCGAGATGGTATTATCCTGCGCGGGTAGTGATTATTTTCAATATCGACATCAGCCGTTTCCCAGTTTGCATCGACTACTACCGATTCCAATTTTTTACTCTTCTCAGTAATCAATAACTTGCTGACTTGATTAGGCGTGCGACGCCAAATTTCGGCAGGCAAAACCAGCTCTTCTGTTTCGCCATTAGTGTAGGTGAGTTGCAAAAGTATCGGCATCACTAAGCCGCCTTTATTCGAAAAGCTCATTACGTAGTAATTTTTGTCTTCTTTAACAGCGCGCGCTAATGCCTCTCGCTCACGAGGATTAATGTCTTCGAGCATTTGCTGATATTTATTACGCTCTAAATTGGTCGGTGTAAATCTATCGTGCTGGTCGTAGAAGTCGGTAATATCTTTATTTAAATCAATCCACAATTTTCGACCTTCTGCTTGATTACGCTGCTCAAACAATGGCCTTGGTTCGCCCGCCTCTTCGGCTCGGCGACGCTTAGAATCAATGTCTGGATTCAGGGTATCGAGCTGTAGCTTATAAACTCTATCAAGCGCTATATCCACATGATCTGTGGTGTAGAACCAACCATGCCAAAACCAATCTAAATCGACACCCGACGCTTCTTCCATAGTACGAAAAAAGTCGGATGGGGTAGGTCGTTTATTCTCCCAGCGAATGGCGTATTCTTGAAACGCAAAGTCGAACAATTCGCGCCCTAGAATAACCTCTCGAAGAATATTCAGCGCTGCAGCCGGTTTAGTGTAGGCATTGGGGCCAAGTCTTAAAACACTATCTGACTGCGTCATAATTGGCACTTGTGCATCTGACTTCATATAGTCAACGATGTCACGCGGCTCAACACCCCAAGGAATTTCAGGGTCCCACTCGCGGCCAGCAACACCATCTAAGAAGCTGTTTAAACCTTCGTCCATCCAAGTCCACTGACGCTCGTCTGAGTTCACAATCATAGGGAAGTAGTTATGCCCAACTTCGTGAATAACCACACCTAGTAGAAAACGTTTCTCAGCTAAGGTGTAAGTACGCGAGCCATCATCTTGCAGTTTAGTGCGCGGGCCGTTGAAGGTAATCATGGGGTATTCCATGCCTCCCACTGGACCATTGACGCTGATTGATACTGGGTACGGGTAATCAAAGGTGTAGCGCGAATATACGTCTAACGCGTGTATCACCGATTCAGTTGAATATTTCCTCCATAGCTCACCACCTTCTTTGGGGAAATAGGACATCGCCATTACTAACTCTTGCGCAGCGCCAGGTTGCTTATGGCCTTTAGCATCCCACATAAATTTACGTGATGACGACCAAGCAAAATCACGAACATTTACCGCGTTAAAGTGCCATGTCTTAGTTTCTGATGTACCAGAGGCTTCGTTTGCCAATGCTTCTTCGGCGGTAACCACAAACACCGGTCTCTTTGCATCTTCGGCTTCCTTTAGGCGTTGACGTTGGGCTACGGTTAGAACCTCATCAGCGTTTTGAAGACGACCAGTAGAGGCAACAATATGATCGGCTGGCACCGTCATACTTACTTCGTAGTTGCCAAATTCAAGAGTAAATTCGCCACGACCAAGAAACTCCTTATTATGCCAAGCTTCATAATCGGAATAGGCCGCAACGCGAGGAAACCATTGCGCGAATAAAAAGATATCATTGCCGCCTTTACGCGCATCATCAGGGAAATGCTCATAGCCCGAACGTGCCACAACCGCGTTTTCTTCTAATATGTTATAGGCATACTCTAAGCGGTATTGAAAAGACCCGCCACTTTCGATAGGCGTTGGTAAGTCTATGCGCATTTGCGCGCCAGAGACTATGTATTCAAGCTGGTTACCTGAGGCATCAACGATGTTACTCAGCGTATAGCCAATCTCAACATCGTCATAAAATTGATTTCTTCGTAACTCAGCCATACTGATTTTTGCAGGCGCATCACTATTAGGAAGCTCGGTTTTAAAACCACGACGAGAATCGTCACCAAACGGCGCTGAGCGTTCCGCCATAGAGTCAGAGCGAAAGCGATTTTGCTCTAACTGCACCCAAAGATACTTCAAACGATAAGGCGAGTTATTAGTATAAGTAACGCTTTGCTTTGCCGATATACGTCGCGCCTTTTCATCAAGAACCACATCAATCTTGTAGTCAACTTGTTGCTGCCAGTATTCCTTACCCGGTTCACCGGCGGCATTGCGATAGTCATTTGGTGTTGGCAGTATTTCTTCTAGCTGACGGAACTTATCAACAAAGTCTCCTTTGCTTTGCACTACCGCTGCATTTACAGAAACGCATACGAATATGCCCACTAAAAAGCTTATTAGGTTTCGAGTCATGGATGTCTTTTCACGTTTAGTTTTTGAGCGGCCAGTGTTCGCCAATATTGGTAACAGCTTAAGTTTGCCACTGCTTCGATGCGAAGTTTTGCACCCCTGCTAGGGAATTGCAAATCTGTCTGCTTTATTGTGATCAAAGTAGTTATCCGACAGGCCTACCAAGCACCGCGAAAGAGGTTAGAATACGCCCATGGCTGGCAGAATCCCTCAATACTTCATAGATCAACTTTTAAATCGCATTGATATTGTGGATTTGATCGATGGTTACGTGCCGCTGAAAAAGGCGGGCGCTAACTATAAGGCCTGCTGCCCGTTTCATGGCGAGAAGTCGCCCTCGTTTACAGTGTCACCGACTAAGCAGTTTTATCATTGCTTTGGCTGCGGCGTAAATGGCACAGCCATCAGCTTCTTGATGGAATACGACCACATGGAATTCCGTGAGGCCATCGAAAAACTCGCCTCCGGCGCTGGCATGGAGATACCGGAAGAATCGCAGGGCTTCACACCAAAGCAAACCGTCTCTGAGGGCATAGACTTATATCAATTGATGAACCAAGTTAATGAGTTCTATCAAAAGCAATTACGCCAACATCCAGAGAAACAAGAAGCGGTAGACTATTTGCAGAAACGAGGCTTGAGCGGCGAGACCGCAAAGCGCTTCGGCATGGGCTTTGCACCAGAAGGCTGGGATAACCTAATGTCAACGCTCGGTGTTAGTGCGTCAGCGCAAAAGGCACTGCTTGACACAGGCATGCTCACCCAGAATGAGAAGAAACGCACATATGACCGCTTTCGGCATCGTATTATGTTTCCGATTCACGACCATCGAGGTCGTGTAGTTGGCTTTGGTGGTCGCGTATTAGAACAAGCTGAACCACAGCCAGGCAACCCCAAGTATCTAAACTCGCCTGAAACCCCGATCTTTCATAAAGGCTCAGAACTTTACGGCTTGTTTGGTGCTCGCGGTGGCATCAAAGTCGCTGATGGCGTGTTAGTGGTCGAAGGCTATATGGATGTCGTGGCGCTGGCTGAGGCCGGTATAGATAATGCAGTTGCAACCCTTGGTACAGCAACCACGCCGATGCATTTACAACGGCTGTTTCGACATACTCCGAATATTACCTTTAGCTTCGACGGCGACCGAGCTGGCCGAGCGGCTGCCTGGAAAGCACTGGAAACATCTCTACCGTCCTTACAAGATGGCTTTCAGGTGAGCTTCTTATTTTTGCCCGATGGCGAAGACCCTGACACAATGGTTAAAAAGGTAGGCAAAGACGGGTTCGAAGAGCTGATCAAAAAAGCCACGCCATTACCCGACTTCTTAATCGACTCCCTTACCAAGCAAGCCGATATAAACCGTCTTGATGGTCGTGCCAAACTAAGCAATTTGGCCAAGCCATTGTTAGAGAAATTTCCTAACGGGGTTTTAAAGAAACTAGTACTAGAACGCTTGTCAGCACTTACCCAAGTGAGCCCACATGACCTATTGGGCATTGAGCCACCGGTTAGCCAAGAACCATTTACTGGGAACTCTAGTTATGGAAACTCTAGTTATGGAAACTCTGGCTATGGAAACTCTAGCTTTGGAACCAATAATAAAGGCTACGGGGGCGGCAAAGGCTACGATGGAAATAACTTTCGAAAATTCAATCGTGCGCCTCAGCAATCGGCTCGCGAACCCTACATAACTCCGGTACGAAGAGCTATATCGTTGCTTTTACAATATCCCAAGCTTCATCCCGAATTTGAGGTTTTAGAGGCGATTCCTGATGAACAGGTGCGCGGAATCGGCATGCTGCATGAATTGCGCCGAATGTGTAAAGAAAACCCAACTATAAATACCGCCGCGTTGCTGGAGAGGTACCGCGGCCAGCCATTTCTAGATACCTTGGCAAAACTTGCCAATCATCACCATCACAACTTAGAAACGCTTGAAGAAGAAGAAGCGATTAATCAGATACAAGGTACCGCTAGTAAGATTATTGCAGAGTTTAATTCTTCGCAACCCGAAAGGATTTTCAAAGAACTCGAAGACTTACAAAAGCGCGCGACACTAACTAAACTTAGCCCTGACGAAGAAGCGCGTAAAGAGGTTCTAGCTAGCTATATTCGAGCCAGCTACAAATAGGCTCTTAGCTTATAACTAAGCCTTTAAGCCTGTAATAAATAAGATTTTCGAAAGAAACTCCAATCAATATCTTACTCCGCAACGGCTAATCTTTAAATAAACGTAAACTACAGTAACAAATACGACCTTTTTGTTGCAAAACGTAGATTTAGACCCCATGTTGTAAACTAGAAATTAGCAACTTTAAGCGAAAAAAGGGCGCATTAATTATCATTCTGTTATATGGTCGATAGTTAACCGTAGTAAAATCCTTTTCCCCGAAATGGCAATATTCCCGCGTTATTTGTTGAATCTTAAACGAATAGTGCGTGTTTCAGTGTGAGGTCCTATTAATGGATTCGAGTAGCAAAAAAACCGAATTAAAACGTTTAATCCTGAAAGGTAAAGAGCAAGGCTTTTTAACTTATAGGGAGATCAACGACCACCTTCCCGAAGACATGAATGACACTGATCAAATTGAATCAGTGGTAAACATGATCAACGACATGGGCATTGACGTATTCGATGCAGTGCCCGATGCAGATACATTATTGCATAAAGCCGCTTCTGACAAAGAAGCCGAAGAAGACGACGATAATACCGATGCTGTTTTAGCCACCGCGGTCGAGAGTGAGTTCGGACGAACCACCGACCCCGTACGTATGTACATGCGCGAAATGGGCACGGTAGATCTTCTGACTCGCGCAGACGAAATTAACCTAGCCCAACGCATCGAAGACGGCATTCGCCAGTCAACCGAAGCGATGGCTGCATGCCCATCAGCAATTCAGACCATTCTTGATTATTTTGAATCAATTCAAAAAGAAGAAATGCGTTTAACCGATCTGCTGGTCGCTTTCATCGACCCCAACGCTGAGATTGACCCTAATCCGGTTCAGTCTGGCTCGGCGGCAAAGAATAAAGAAGAAGACGACGACGAAGAGGAAGAAGAAAAGCCGATTGATACCGGCCCAGATATGGACGAAGCTATTGAGCGCTTCAAGTCTATGAAAAAACTTCATAATCGTCACGCCAAAGCGATGGAGACCCATGGCTTCGATAGCAAGCAGTCGCGCAATATTCAAGCTGAGATTGTAGCTGGCTTAATGGAGATCAAATTCGTACCAAAGATAATTGAAGCGCTTTGGGAGATGATTCGCATACAGGTTGAAACTGTACGTAGCCACGAGAAAGCCATTATGGATATTGCGGTAAGCGATGCCGGCATCTCGCGTAAAGAGTTTATCGACATGTTCGTTGGCTCTGAAGTCGACCAAGGCTTGTACGATAATCTAATGTCGGCCGCTAAGAACAAAGAAGAAATTGAGATCAATCAAGCATTGATCATCATGTCGCAAGCCAAATTACGCCGCATTGTCGACGCCCTCTGCATTCCAATTGAAGAGATTAAAGATATCAATCGACGCATGTCGATTGGTGAAGCCAAAGCCCGCCGCGCCAAGAAAGAAATGGTCGAAGCGAACTTGCGCTTAGTAATCTCAATCGCCAAGAAGTACACCAACCGCGGTTTGCAATTCCTCGATCTAATTCAAGAAGGCAACATCGGCTTGATGAAAGCCGTAGATAAGTTCGAATACCGTCGTGGTTATAAGTTCTCAACTTATGCAACGTGGTGGATTCGCCAAGCAATTACTCGCTCGATTGCTGACCAAGCGCGCACTATTCGTATTCCAGTGCACATGATTGAGACAATCAACAAGCTAAACCGAATCTCGCGCCAGATCCTTCAAGAGAAGGGCCGTGAAGCCTTACCTGAAGAGTTGGCTGAGAAGATGGAAATGCCTGAAGACAAGGTTCGCAAAGTGCTTAAGATCGCGAAAGAACCAATCTCAATGGAAACGCCAATCGGTGACGACGAAGACTCAAATCTTGGTGACTTCATCGAAGACAAGAATGTAGAAGCACCAATGGATGCCGCTACAACCTCTGGCCTATTGAACGCCACAACCGACATTCTCGAAAGCCTAACGCCAAGAGAAGCAAAAGTGTTGCGCATGCGCTTCGGTATCGGCATGAACACCGATCACACCTTAGAAGAAGTAGGCAAGCAGTTCGACGTAACGCGCGAGCGTATTCGTCAGATTGAAGCCAAGGCATTACGCAAACTTCGTCACCCGAGTCGGTCAGAGCACCTTAAGAGTTTCTTAGAACAGAACTAAATAGGGCCAGACTCTAAAAATTAGGGCTAACAACGATAAGTTGTTAGCCCTTTTTATTGAGCACTCGGCAAACATAAGCAATAAAAACGGCAAATTTGGCAATTCGTCAAAAACAATGCCTCGAAACACCTAAAAAGCTTCCTACAGCTAGCTGAATTTTGTATTATTGCGCCCCAACTTAAGAAAGCCTCTAATTGCTTTCTTAAATAGGTTTAAACGGTAGGGCCTGTAGCTCAGTTGGTTAGAGCAGTGGACTCATAATCCATTGGTCCCTGGTTCGAGTCCAGGCGGGCCCACCATTTTAAACCCATATAAAACAATGGGTTGCGAACTCGACTTCGTGTCTGCGAAAATTGAATTAGTTGCCCTGACTTCTAGGTCACGAATAGGTCACGTTTTTCATCGCTAAATTATTTTAAATAATAATTCTAGCCGACCTAACTTTAAACCGATTGATTCAATACTGGCTTAGTGAAGTTGTTCGACCGTCTCATACTGCGAGACTCCCGCAGACCTCAAGTGTTTTTAGTGCCGCTTGCGCTAAGATCGGATTGGGCGAAAAGCTAGGTATTTATCGGCAGTCGAGATCTTTAGTCATCCAGAGGCACTTATTTGCCCAATCCGGACAATCGATTAATTACTGCATATCACAATAAGGGCTTTCACACCTTTAATTTTTACGATATGAGGCAGTTAATAGCGCAAAAAGAACATGCGTTAATACGCCAAGAAGGATATAGAGATTTAGCGTGAGCAACAGCATTTTGACAATCATTATGAAAACCTAAATCGATCCGATTTAAGGGAAATGGAAAATAATCACAAGGTTGTGATAAATAATGAACTTTATGATCCTGTGTTTCAGGTTGTGCGTTTATATTTAATACAAATTTCTTAATACCTGTCTCCTTAAAAAAAGTAAAAACTGTGTCGGGGCCTGCCTTTTGCCGATTACCACCAATATCAGCTTTGAGTATGGAACTGCCTCTTATGAAAAGCAAGCCACAGGCTCTAGGTTGCCCTAAGCGGTCAATGGCTGTTTAGATAAAAGACAAGACACGGCCCCGAATTACAGGGACACACTCTGAGCTACTCGGCAAAAAATTACTAATCTAGCCCTAACGCTTGGTTCACTAGAATTCCCGAGTTAATAGCCTTATTTTTAACTGCATCTGTCGTGACTAATAGTTCTATTAATGTCTTGTTTGCGAATGACTTTCCGTTAAAGAAAAAATCCTTAAAAATTAGACCATGTTTATCATTAGCAAAATCTATAGCTTCATTAAATGATATTAGGTTTCGATGCTTTATTGTATTGACGAATGAATTTACATAGTCAAATTCGGTAGAATCTAGTAACTCATCTAAGTGTGATTTCAACGAACATTGGTCGAGTTTTTTTCTAACAGCAGAAATAGTACAGTCACGTTCACCTAAGCTACCTTTTAGAAGAAATATGTTTATTACCTGTGCAATAAGGTCGTGAATAGCTCTCGCCGAGTGGACACACGCTTGCGCATTAGCTTGAGCAATCAAGGTATGTCGATCCTGTTCAATACGATTTTCGCCAAATGCATGAATTGAGTCCATCTGTTCCAAAACAGTAGGAGCTTGAACGAATTCATTAGATTTAGACGCTTCCTGATGATGGTAGTAGTAGATATCTATGGCTCGGCAAACAGAATTAACTTTTTCTTTACACTCAAATGAGTTGTTCCGAGATGTTGAATGATCAATAAGTTTTTTTACATGCCAAGTTAATAAGGGTTTACTCATTTAATTTACCTGTGGATCTCAAATATTAGGGTGCACCGAGCCTCTTAAATCTTCGCTAACGCGCATGAAATGCGTCCGAGCCGAAGTCGGTAGTTTTGAGACTTGTTAGTAAGCTTTTCAGTTTCCCAACAGTCTTCTAGAATTTTCAATGAGGGTTTCAATCTTAGATATTTGTTCAATTTTATCCATTGCGGGTAAGCCTAATTCAGATCGCATGGCATCAATCGCTGCATTTAATTTTTCGCGAGCTTGATCTTGATTGCCTTCTAGGGCTATGACCTGAAGATAATCCAATGAGATATCGTTTACCTTCTCTGAAATAATAAATTTATTCGAAAGGACATATTCCATTGTTGGCAAATGGTCGGATCCATAGTCTGCTTTGATCTTTAAACCTTTACTAAATTCTATATATCGAAGGAACAAGGAGCTTAACTTTTTGGATAGCTCTTCATAAATTCTTAGCTTCGAATCAAAACGCTTGTCTCGTGATGATTTAGAGTAAAGGAGCCACGAGATTAGCCCGCCGAATATCAATATTAGTGCATCAGTGATCATAGTCTTACTAACAGTTTTGTTATCCAACATCGTGTCGAGATATTTTTAATATACGGACACAAAAATTAGTTCTTCGAAAATGCCAAATGTCCGTTTTGAGTATGGTACAGCCCTCTGCTTGATTCAAATAAATGTAAGCGAAAGGCAAAAATTACTCAATAGCCTAAAAAAACTAGGTTCTTTCAGCGCATAAGTCACAAGGGTAGTTCGCTCGCGCGTTTCTTTTCTAGCCACAAACTTTTTGAGCTAGGTTACGGTTCATTATTCAATGACTTAGTATTTTAGTACACCTAGTCCTTGTTACTCTGTGATATTGAACCTCGCGAGTACTTATCGTAAAGGTAGGGAGGGTGGTAACGAATCGCTAGTGATTAACTCCTGCGACATACGACACATAAGCTTTATTTTTTATCCACAATGAAAACTT